>Ga0222667_1000068_pt1 | contig 65118 bp, 67 predicted proteins | sample AntAcemetagen657_FD_179854 | JGI IMG/M metagenome (GOLD analysis project Ga0222667, IMG submission 179854) | Saline water microbial communities from Ace Lake, Antarctica - #657 | ecosystem: Environmental > Aquatic > Non-marine Saline and Alkaline > Saline | place: Antarctica: Ace Lake... | reverse complement strand
CGAAAAAAAATAGAAGAGAAAAACTATGAACCCTTTCCTTATCAAGCAAAGGATATTGATTTTGTTTTAATTACTCATGCTCATCTTGATCATACTGGTCGTTTGCCCAAGTTGTTTAATAGTGGTTTTAAAGGCAAGCTTTTTGCTACGGCTCCTACGATTGATTTTATGGGTTTTATGCTTGAAGATAGCCAGAAAATTTTACATCGAAAAGCAATTCGTAGGGGATTGAGTTTAAATTGGGATAATCAAAAAATTAAAGATTTAATGAATAGATTTGAAGCAGTTGGCTATAGAGAAGATGTTGATTTAGGTAGTAATATTAAATTTCGTTTTAGAGAAGCAGGTCATGTTCTTGGATCAGCTTCTATTGAATTAGAAGCAGAAGGTCTTAAAATTGTTTTTTCGGGAGATCTTGGTTATCCTGATGCGCCGATTATTAATGATCCTGCCAACATAGAGAATGCTGATTATCTAATTGTTGAATCAACCTATGGAGACAGGATTCATGATATTAGGGGTAACATTAAAGATTCTTTAGAAGAAATTATTGAAAGAACAATAAATCGTGGTGGAGTTTTGATGATCCCTAGTTTTGCTTTGGAGAGAACTCAAAGATTGCTTTATCATTTCAACGATTTAGTTGAAAACAAAAAAATTCCATCAATTCCCATTTTTGTTGATAGTCCCTTAGCTATTAAATTAACAGAGATTTATAGGAAATATCCTGAATATTATGATAAAGACGCCTATAGACTTTTTTCTTCAGGTGATGATATTTTTAATTTTCCTGGTTTAGAATTAACATTAACCACAAATAGATCTAAAAGAATAAATGAAGTCCTTGGCCCTAAGATTATTATTGCTGGTTCAGGCATGTCTCAAGGAGGCAGAATTATTCATCATGAATTAAGATATTTATCTGATCCTAAAAATACGCTTCTATTTGTTACTTATCAGGCGGAAGGGACTTTGGGCAGAAAGATTTTTAATGGAGCTAAAAATATTAGAATCTTAAGAAAAAATGTTGAAGTTAATGCGGAGATAGCTAGAGTTGATGGTTATTCTTCTCATGCCGATCAAAAAAGCTTGCTTAAATGGATAAGTGGAATATCTGAAAAATCACCTAAACTTAAGAAAATTTTTGTTTGTCATGGTGAAGAAAAGGCATCAGAAGTTCTATCTAATAAAATATTTAATGATTTAAGTTTAAATTCTGTTGTTCCAGAATTGGGTCAATCAATCACTTTGACAAAAGATAATAAAGATAGTAAACTTAATTAGAAATATGATTAAAAATCAAGAAGAATTAAGAAATAAAATTTTAGTTCCAGCATCAAAACTTCCTAAAATTGCTAAAAGTGAAAACTTAAAAGAAAGAAATGATTTTAAGGAATCAGTTCAGTGGCGTATTTTTAGAATAATGGCTGAATTCGTTGATGGATTCGAATTTTTAAGTGATTTTAAAAAATCAGTTACTTTTTTTGGCTCAGCTAGAACCTTGCCTTCTAGTCCTAATTATCAAGAAGCTATGAAGCTTGCTAAAATGTTGGCTGATGAAGATTTCGCTGTATTTTCAGGTGGAGGTCCTGGAATTATGGAGGCAGCTAATCGTGGCGCTTATGAATCAGAAAAAGGAGATTCAGTTGGGTTGAATATTCAATTAAAGTATGAACAAAGAATTAATGATTATATTAAAAAAGCAATGGGTTTTCATTATTTCTTTACTAGGAAGGTGATGCTTTCTTATTCAGCTCAAGCTTATGTTTTTTTCCCAGGTGGATTTGGTACATTGGATGAATTTTTTGAAATTTTAACTTTGATTCAGACGAGAAAAATGCCTCAATATATTCCAATGGTTTGTATAGGCAGTGATTACTGGGGTCCACTTTCTCAATGGATTAAAGAAACAGTTTATCAACATTCTAAGTTTATTGATAGAGAAGATGAGGATCTATATTATTTAGTCGATTCAGCTGAAGAAGCCTTTGAGATAATAAAAAAATCAAAAATAAGAGATGATGTCAATTACTAAAAAAAAAGGAGGTGAATCATGTGGCTATTGAAGTCAAAAAAAAGACAGGAGAAACAACTCGTAGTTTATTAAGACGCTTTTCAAGAAGGATTCAACAAAGCGGCGTTTTGATTCGTGCTCGTAAATCAAGATTTTTAGAAAAAGATAAAAGTAAAGGAGAACGAAGAAGTAGTGCTCTAAGAAGAGTCAAAATAGTTGATGAAAAAGAAAAATTAAGAAAAATGGGTCTTTTAGAAGAAGAACCAAAATGGGGAAGGCGTAAATAAATGTCTATAAAAAATACATTAAAATCAAATATCAAAATAGCTATGCAAGAGAAAAAAACAGAAGAGCTTTCTGTTTTGCGTATGGTTATGGCGGCTGTTTTAAACAAAGAGAAAGAGAAAAGAAGTAAATTAAATAAAGAAGGAGAAGAAAGCAAATTAGACGAAATGAGTGAATTGAAAGATGAAGAAATTTTAGATGTAATTTCTAGCGAAGCAAAAAAAAGAAAAGATTCAATTGAACAATACGAAAAAGGTGGTCGTCAGGACTTAGTTGATCAAGAAAAAAAAGAATTAGAAATTTTAACAGAATATTTACCAGAACAAATGAGTGAGGAAGAAGTAAGAAAAATTATTATAGAGAAGATTGAAGAATTAGGCGTTAGTGGACCTCAAGACACTGGTAAGGCTATGGGCGCTATTATGCCAATATTAAAAGGCAAAGCAGATGGAGGGATGGTTAATAATATTGTTCAAGAGGAGTTAAAAAAATAGAATTAAGTTTAATGTTAGAAATTCATAATTTTACACAGAACGAAATAGATAAAAAGTTTTTTCAAAAAATTACAGAAGAAGCTTTAAAAGTTGCAGGGATTAAAGATGAAGCGGAAATAAGTTTGGCTATTGTTGGTGATGGTAGGATAAGAAAATTGAACAAAATATATCGTGGAAAAAACAAAGTAACAGATGTTTTATCGTTTAGCGATAAAACAATTATGCCTTATTTGTTTAAAGCGTTTGTTAAAATAAAAAAAAGTGAAGAATTTATAAAAGTGCCAGATGGAATTAATCGTTTAGGCGAGATTGTTATTTGTTATCCTAGAGCCAAGAAACAAGCTAAAGCATTAAATCATTCTTTAGAGAAAGAACTGACTATTCTATTGGTTCATGGTATACTTCATCTATTAGGGTATGATCATGAAAAAGGAGAAGCAGAGGCAGAAAAGATGAAAAATATGGAGGAGAAAATATTATGCCAAAAGAAACTATTATTACAGGGTTAGATGTGGGTAGTTGTTTTATTAGAGTTGTTGTAGCTAAAATAAGGGCTGATCAAAATAAGCCTCAAATTATTGGCATTGGACAAGCTCCTTCTTTTGGTTTACGTCGTGGAATAGTTGTTGATGTTGAAGAAGCTGTAAAAAATATTTCTCAAGCAGTTCAAGAAGCAGAAAGGAATAGTGGAATATCAATTGAACGTGCAATGGTTAGTATTAGCGGTAATCATATTACTCCTAGAATAAGCAAGGGAGTGGTTGCAGTTTCTCGTGCTGACAGTGAAGTTTCTAAAGAAGATGTTGATAGAGCCATAGAAGCAGCTTCAGCTATATCTATTGCGCCTAATAATGAAATTCTTCATGTTATTCCGCGAAGTTATTTAGTCGATGATCAAAATGGCATTAAAGATCCTGTTGGAATGAATGGAGTTAGATTAGAATTGGATGCTTTAATAATAGAAGGATCAAAGCCTTTTGTTAAAAATTTATATAATTGTATTTCAGAAGCTGGGTTAGAAATAGAAGGATTAGTTTTAGCTCCTTTGGCTTCTAGTTATGCAGTTTTAAATAAAAGACAAAAAGAATTAGGTGTTTTGGTTTTAGATTTAGGCGGAGGTACAGCCGGATTAACCGTTTTTGAAGAAGGGTATATTGTTCATAGTTGTGTTTTGCCTGTTGGTTCTTCGCACATTACTAATGATATTGCGATTGGATTAAGAAGTGATATTGATTTAGCAGAGAAAGTTAAATTAGAATATGGTTCAGCTTCACTTGCTGAAATTAATAAAAAAGATGTAATTGATTTAGCAAAATTAGGATCAATGGAAGGTGGAATAATACATAGAGCCCAAGTAGTTGAGATAATGGAAGCTCGTCTTATTGAGATTTTAGAATTAACCAATAAGGAATTAAAAAAGATTGATAGACAGGGATTATTACCAGCTGGTGTAATTCTTTTAGGAGGTGGATCTAAAGTGCCTGGATTAGTTGATTTGGCTAAAAAAGAATTAAGATTGCCAGTTCAAGTAGGTTTTCCGTTAGAGTTAGAAGGGATTATTGACGAGATAGAAGATCCTTCTTTCTCTACTGCCATTGGATTAGTTCTTTGGAGTATTGATAATCAAGTTGGATTAAATAAGCAAGGGAATCCTTGGTCTGGAGGAGTTCGTCAACCAATTGATAAAGTTAGACATTGGTTTCGTGGATTTTTACCTTAATCACTTGCATTATTTGTATAATTATGATAATTTTTAGAAAAGATTTTAATATTATTTAAACACGACAAGGAGGGGGTAGGAGCTCCTTGTTGTTTATTATAAATATGGCTCAAATAAAACCAGATGTAGAAACTTTTGCCAAAATTAAAGTAGTTGGCGTTGGAGGGAGTGGGGGAAATAGTATCTCTAGAATGTTAGCATGTAAAATTCAAGGCGTAGATTTTGTTGCAGTTAATACTGATTCTCAAGATCTTCATCATGTTAAGGCTCTTGAAAGATTGCATATTGGTAAAAACCTAACCAAAGGATTAGGATCTGGCATGAATCCAGAGATTGGACGTCAAGCAGCTGAAGAAAATCGAGACGAAATTCAAGATGCAGTAAAGGGTTCAGATATGGTCTTTATCACTTATGGGTTAGGTGGAGGAACTGGAACTGGAGCTGGTCCAATTATTGCTGAAGCAGCTAAGGATTCAGGTGCTCTAACAGTAGCAGTAGTAACTAAACCTTTTTCTTTTGAAGGTCAACAAAGAAGTCGTATTGCAGAAGAAGGATTGATTCAACTTAAGGATAGAGTTGATACTTTAATTACTATTCCTAATGATAAATTACTTTCTTTCATTGATAAAAAGACACCTTTGCTTAATGCTTTCTCAATAGTTGATGATGTTTTACGACAAGCAGTTCAGGGTATTTCTGATTTAATAGTTACTCCTGGTATTGTTAATGTTGATTTTGCTGATGTTAAAGCAATTATGGAAAATACTGGTTCAGCTTTAATGGGGATTGGTAAGGCAACGGGTGAAGACAGGGCAATTGAAGCAGCTAAAGCAGCTGTTAACTCTCCATTGTTAGAGCTTTCAATTGATGGAGCTAAAGGAGTTTTGTTTAATGTTAGTGGTGGCCCTGATCTAGCTATGACTGAAATTAATGAAGCAGCAAAAGTTATTACTGAATCAATTGATCCAGATGCTAAGGTTATTTTTGGAGCAGTTATGGATGATAAATTAAAGAAGGGCGAAATTAAGATTACTGTTATTGCAACTGGATTTGATGATTTTTTATCAAAAAAAATAGGAGAGACAAAGATTCAAGATATTTCACCGATTAATCATATTGAAGACAGATCAAATAATACAAGATTAAAATCAAAGCCAGTTGTTAAATCAAATGTTCCTCCAGTTGATGAATCCGAAAATGAATGGGACATTCCAGCTTTTATTAGAAGAAAAATAAAATAATTTTGTTTACAAAAACAGTTTCTAATCGGAGCTGTTTTTGTTTGTCTGTATATTAAAATTTCTTATTTGACTCAAAGTCCTTATGGAAGTAAAATGTTATTAAATATGTCTAAAATAAAATTAAAATTTATTAAAATAAAAAAGAGAAATGGAGAAATGGTTGACTTTAATCAACCTAAAATTACCGAAGCAATTTTTAAGGCCCTAACTGTTACTAAAAAAGGCAATAAAAAAATTGCGCAGAAATTATCAGATGAAGTCGTTTCTCTTTTAAATAGAAGATTTAAAAGTAATGAGATTCCTTGTGTGGAAGATATTCAAGATATTGTTGAAGAAATTTTAATTTATAATGATTATGCTGAAACAGCTAAGTCCTATATTCTATACAGAGAACAGCGTAGACGCATTAGAGAAGCAACTACAACTATTGATGAATCAGTTGATGCAGTTGATCAGTACATTCAAGAAAATGATTGGGAAATAAAAGAGAATGCGAATATGTCCTATTCTTTACAAGGATTAAATCATTATATCGTTTCAAAAGTTGCTAAGAAATATTGGCTTAATAAAATATATCCAAAAGAGATTAGAGATGCTATTGAAAATGGTATTTTTCATATTCACGATTTAGATAGTTTAAGTTGTTACTGTATGGGCTGGGATCTTTATGATCTTTTATTAAAAGGATTCGGTGGGGTTAAAGGTAAAGTCGAAACTAAACCAGCAAAGCATTTTAAAGTTGCATTAGGTCAGTTAGTTAATTTCTTTTATACCCTTCAAGGAGAAGCAGCTGGAGCTGAAGCAGTTAGTAATTTTGATACTTTATTAGCGCCTTTTATTAGACGCGATAATTTAAATTATAATCAAGTTAAACAATCAATGCAGGAGTTTTTATTTAATTGCTCTGTTCCAACTCGTGTAGGATTTCAAACTCCATTTATTAATGTTAGTTTAGATATTGTCCCTTCACCAAGCTTTGCTAAACAACCTATAATTATTGGTGGCAAAATACAAAAAGAAACCTATGGAGAGTTTCAAGAAGAGATGAATATGCTTAACAAAGCATTTTATGAATGTTTAATGGAAGGAGATAGAAATGGCCGTCCATTTACATTCCCTATTCCAACAGTTTCAATAACTGATGATTTTGATTGGGATAATCCATCATTAGAACCAATGTGGCAAGCGACAATTAAATATGGTGTTAATTATTTTTCAAATTTTATTCATTCAGATATGAATCCAGAAGATGTTCGTTCTATGTGTTGTCGACTTAGGTTAAATAATAAAGAACTTTTAAAAAGAGGTGGTGGATTATTTGGAGCTAACCCATTAACAGGATCAATTGGAGTAGTAACAATTAATTTACCTCAAATTGGCTATTTGTCTAAAACTAGAAAAGAATTTTTTAATAGATTAATTAATGCAATGGATTTAGCTAAAGAATCATTAGAAATCAAAAGAAAGATTTTAGAAAACTTTATAGAAAACGGATTATTTCCTTATTCAAAATATTATTTAGATGGTGTGCATAAAATGAGAGGTGACTATTTTGGTAACCATTTTTCTACAATTGGATTAATTGGAATGAATGAATCTTTATTGAATTTTATGGGAAAAGATATTGGTTCTTTGCAAGGCAGAAAATTTACTTTTGAAGTTTTGGATTTAATGAGAGAGCAATTAATTAAATATCAAAAAGAGACTGGTAGTCTTTATAATCTTGAAGCAACTCCAGCAGAAGGAACTAGTTATCGCTTAGCTATAAAGGATAGAGAAATATATCCAGACATAATTACAGCTGGAACAAAGAAAGTGCCATATTATACAAATTCTACCCAATTGCCTGTTAATTATACTGATGATATTTTTGAGGCATTAAAGTTACAAGATAAAATTCAAAGCAAATATACAGGAGGTGTTGTTCTTCATCTATTTTTAGGAGAACGTGTTTCCGATATAGAAACTATTAAAAATTTACTTAAGAAGATTTTTGAAAAATTTAGTTTGCCCTATCTCACATTTACGCCAACTTTTTCAATTTGTCCAAATCATGGCTATATTCCTGGTGAACATTTTAAATGTCCTAAATGTTTAGTTGATCAACCATGCGAAGTTTATTCGCGAGTAGTTGGATATATTCAACCGGTTCAACAATGGAACGTTGGCAAAAAAGAAGAATTTAAAGAAAGAAAAATATTTAAATTAAAAAAGTAATGTTGATTGGCGGTTTTCAAAAATCAACCTTAATTGATTATCCAAGGAAAATAGCAACTACTATTTTTACTTCAGGCTGCAATTTTAATTGTCCTTTTTGTCATAATCCAGAATTAGTTGATGCAAAACAGATTAAAGAACATCCTATAATAGAAGAGGAGGTTTTTTTTAATTTTTTAAAATCACGAAAAGGTCTTTTAGATGGAGTTTGTATAACTGGTGGAGAACCAACTATTCAGCCAGATTTAATTGATTTTATTAAAAAAATAAAGCAATTAGGATTTTTAGTTAAGTTGGATACCAATGGTAGTAATCCGGAAATGTTAAAAGAGCTTTTTCAACATAACCTTTTAGATTTTTTAGCGATGGATATTAAATCTTCTATAAAGAAATACCAAGAAGCGATTGGTCAACAAACCAATTTAAAGAACATTCAAAAAAGTATTGATTTAATTAAAAAAAATAAAACAAAATATGAATTTAGAACTACAATAGTGCCTGGATTAATTGATAAAAAAGAAATTAAAAAAATTGGTCAATGGCTTAATGGTTCAAAAATGTTTGCTTTACAGCAATTTAGAACAGAAAAAACTTTAGATAAATCTTGGGAAAAAATTATTCCGTATCCTGATGAAGAATTAAAAGAAATGGCTGAAATTGCTAAACCATATTTTAATAAAGTAGAAATCCGCGGATTGTGATTTTAAATTATTAATTTTAGAAATAAAAAGCAGTTATTTGACTGCTTTTTGTAATTGGAGTAAAATGAAAATGTTCTTAAATTTAAGGAGATTTTTTATGATTAAACTAAATTTCAAAGAGATTAAAAAAAGAGACGGCCGGATTGTTGATTTCGACCAAAATAGAATTACCAAAGCTATTTTAGCAGTCGGTCGAGCGACAGGGGAATTTGATTTAGGAGTAGCTGAAAAAATATCTAACCAAGTGGTCGTTAATTTAAACGAAATTTTTAATAAAAGAAAAAATATTCCTGAGGTAGAAAATGTCCAGGATATTGTTGAAATGACTTTAATGAAAGAGAACTACCTTGAATCGGCTAAGGCTTATATTATTTATCGTAAAGAGCATCAGAGAACTAGAGAAGAGAAAAAAAAGATTCTTAACGGACGGGAGACGCGGCTACCATTGAGTTTGAACTCTTTAAAAATTTTAGCTGGTAGATATTTAGATAAAGATCCTGAGACCAGAAAGATTATTGAAACGCCTGAAGAAATGTTTACTAGAGTATCCCGAGCCTTGGCTGAAGTAGAAAAAAGATATGGTCAATCTACCAACGAAATAAAAAAATGGCAGGATAAATTTTATCAACTAATGTCTAGCTTTGAATTTTTGCCGGCCGGCCGAACATTGTCTAATTCCGGCACGACTCGGCCGGTTATTTCTAATTGTGTTGTTCTTCATATTGAAGATAGTATGGATGGTATTTTTGGAACTTTGCGAGATGCCACTCTCCTACAGCAGAGCGGTTCCGGCGTTGGTTTTCCGTTTCATCTTCTTAGGCCAGCCGGTTCTTTAACTAAAAGAACCCAAGGAGTGGCTTCCGGCCCTGTTTCTTTTTTGCATGTCTACGATAGGGCCTTTGGGGTAATCAAACAACAAGGAAGACATGGAGCCAATATGGCCATTATGAGGATTGATCATCCTGATGTCTTGGATTTTATTCGTGCTAAAAACATAGAAGGCGAACTTTCTAATTTCAATATTTCCATTTCTTTGACAGATAAATTTATGAAAAAAGTAGAAAGTAGCTCTGAAGAGCCGTGGTTATGCGAATTTAATGGTAAAAAAATGCTGCCTAGAAGAATAGTTAGAGATAAATATAACCATATTTCTCAAATTCAGGAAATTAAAATTACTCCCAAAGAAATTATGGCTGAGATTGCCAATAATGCTTGGATTAACGGAGAGCCGGGGATAATTTTTATTGATCAAGTCAATAGAACCAATCCTTTTCCCAGTCTAGGCAGAATTGAAGCGAGCAATCCATGTGGAGAGCAGTTTTTGCACGATGGAGATGTTTGTAATTTGGGTTCTATAAATTTAGACAAATTTGTTGAAAACAAAAAAATTAAATGGGCCAGATTAAAAGAAGTAGCCGAGTTGGCTACTAGGATGTTAGATAATGTTGTTGACCTGACTGACTTTTCCATAGAAAGAACGAATAATATGGTTAAGAAAAATAGGAGAATCGGCATAGGGATAATGGGTTTTGCTGATATGCTTTTCCAATTAGAAATTCCCTATAATTCTGAAAAAGGATTTAAAACAGCTGAAAAAGTAATGGAATTTATAAATAAGACAACTCATTCTACCTCTCAACAATTAGCCAAAGAAAAAGATGTCTTTCCTAACTATGAATTAAGTATCTGGAAAAAGAAAGGAATTAAAATGAGAAATGCGGCTCTTACTTGTATCGCTCCAACTGGGACTATCTCTATGATTCCAGAAGTTTCTTCCGGAGTGGAACCTTATTTTGCCTTGGTCTATGCCAAAAAGCAGATAATGGGCCAAGAAGAATTTTATTATGTTAACCATTATTTAGAGAAGAAACTTAGAGAAAAAGGCCTATACTCCCCCAAAATAATTGATAAGATTTATAAAGAAGGAACTATCCAACATATGAAAGAAATCCCTAAAAGTATTAGAAAAGTTTTTGTCGGTTCAATGGATATTGCTCCCAAGGACCATATTAAAATGGAGGTTGCCTTCCAGAAGCATTTAGACAACAGTATTTCTAAAACCATTAATCTATCTAATGATACGACCAGATTTGATGTGGAAAAAGTAATCCAACTGGCTTGGCGGTCAAAATGCAAGGCATTTACTGTTTACCGTAGTGGTTCCAGAGAAGAAGAAGTATTAACAACTAAAGGAAAAGAAAATACGTTTGATGAAATTACTCCTCCTTCTTCTCTTTTAGGCGATTCGACTAAATAAATATGCTCCAAGTTTATACTGGTCAGGGCAAAGGGAAAACAACATCTAGTCTCGGATTGGCCTTACGGGCCATTGGCTCCGGGAAAAAAGTTTTGCTAATTCAGTTTCTGAAAGATGGCCAAAGTTCAGAGATAAAAGCTATTAGAAAATATCTGCCTAATTTTAAGGTTAAAAGTTATGGCCGGTCGGTTTTTTTAACTAAAACTAAATTACTTAAAAAGGATTATCAGCTTGCCGATCAAGGCATTAATTTGGCAAAAGACGCTCTCAAAAGCGGGGAATACGATCTGGTTATTCTGGATGAAATAAATATAGCCGTTGATTTTGGATTAGTCAGTAAGAATGAGTTATTGAAGCTGCTTAAAGCGGTTCCAAAAAAAATAGAAATAATTTTAACCGGTCGAGGAGCTAAGAAAGAAATTATTGAAAAGGCGGATTTAGTTACAGAGATGAAAGAAGTCAAACATTATTTCAAAGAAGGTCTTAAAGCCAGAAATGGAATTGAATATTAGGGACAATGAGTAAGTCCGGAGTTCTTCTTTGCTTTTGTTTGGTTTTTATCAGTGATCTTATTATTAATTTTAGAAATAAAAAAGCCCTTTGATATTATCGCTGGGCTTTTTTGAATTACGGCGAAGAAGTGAATGGTCAGCCATTGGCTTTTGAGAAATGGCGACGTAGATCCCCATATGTCTTTATTCTTTTTGGGACCGGGATCCTTAGATTACAACTTCGGCATATAATAGCATTGTGCGTTTGAGAAATTGCTTTAATATCCACCCATCCATGACAGACGGCATGGCTCCCGATGCAGTTAGATAGTTCCCCCTCTTCCTTAACTTTAGAGTCAAGGTATCCTTCTAGTACTTCTCCAAATTCATTTAATTTAATCGGCTCAATCATTGTCTCTCTCCTTCCTATTAAGTTAAATAACTAAAAGACAGGATATCAATATTTTGTCTTTTTGTCAAGATTTAATGATAATGTCCGCAGACATATGATGATTTTATGTTACAATATATCCAATGACGGCATCTAAAGTCTTTCTTTATCTTTGTTTGTTTTTTATTTTTATCATCTTTATCTATTCATTTTTTATAACTCCCCAAGACGGGGAGTTTAGTTATTATTACGATAAAGAAGTTTGTTTGAAGGGTATTATTATCAATGAACCAGAACAAAGAATTAATCAGCAGAAATTTGAATTTAAAACAGATGAAATCGAAGGTAAAATTTTAATTACTACTGAATTATATCCAAAATATCATTATGGAGATAAATTAGAGATTTTTGGAAAATTATTAGAACCAGCTGTATTTGATGAATTTGATTATCAGGAGTATTTAGCTAAAGATAAAATATATTTAGTTACATATAGCCCTCAAATTAAATTATTAACTGAAAATCAAGGAGATTGGTTTAAGCAAAGAGTTTTTAATTTTAAAGATAAACTAAGAAATATTATTGAACAAACTCTTTTGCCACCGCAAAGTTCGGTATTAAAAGCTATTTTTTTAGGTGATAAATTTGGACTTTCTGATGAATTAAAAGACAAATTAAATATTTCAGGCACACGGCATATTGTTGCAATCTCGGGTATGCATATGATTATAATGACTCAGATTTTATTATTTTTAGCATTGGGAATTGGATTATGGCGTAAACATGCTTTTTATTTTGTTATAATCTTATTGATTCTTTATATTATTATGATTGGCGCGCCAGCTAGTGCAGTTAGAGCCGGGATTATGGCTGGATTATTATTATTCGCTCAAAGAATTGGAAGATTAAGGAGTGCTGGAAGGGCCGTTGTTTTTGCTGCTGTTATTATGCTTATTTTTAATCCTTTATTAATAAAATCAGACGTTGGCTTTCAGCTTTCTTTTATGGCTACTTTAAGTATTATTTATTTAAAACCAATTTTAGATAAAAAAATAGCCAATTGGCCCAATCCTTTTAAGATAAAAGATATTTTAACTATGACTTTAGCTGCTCAATTAGGAACCTTACCTTTGTTAATCTTTCATTTTGGTAGACTTTCTTTAATATCTCCATTGGCCAATCTCTTAATCGTTCCTTTATTGCCTGCTATAATGATATTAGGTATGATTTTAGTTCTTTCTGGTTTAGTTTGGTTATTTCTTGCTAAAATTATCGCTTGGCCAATTTGGTTTTTATTAAGCTATGTAATCAAAGTAATCAATTCTTTGTCATCAGTCCCTTTAGCATCTATTGAATTTAGAAGTTTTTCTTTAATATTTTTAATAGGATATTATTTGTTTTTAATCTATTTTATTTGGAATTATGTTTTCAGGCAAAAGGAAAATTAAATATTTTGTTTTAATTATTTTTTTAGGAACAACTATTTGGACATGGTCTGTTATTTTTGAACAAATTTCAGATGGTATTTTAGAAATTACTTTTTTTGATATTGGACAAGGAGATAGTATCTTTATTGAAACATCAGACGGTAAACAAGTATTAATTGATGGTGGTCCTGATAATAGTATTTTGGAAAAATTAAATCAAACAATGTCTTTTTATGATAGAACTATAGATTTAGTTATTTTAACTCATCCAGATGCAGATCATATCACTGGGTTAGTTAAAGTCCTTAATTATTATCAAATAGAACACATATTAACTAGCGGATTAGAAAAAGATACTGCAATTTATATGAAATGGAAAGAATTAATTGAAGAAAAGAATATTTCTTTAAGTTTAGCGCAACAAGGCCAAAGGATTATTCTTCAAAATAATGTTATTTTAGAAATTCTTTGGCCAGATCAAAATCTAATTAGTTCTTATTCTAATCCAGCTAATAATGTCTCGGTTGTTACAAGATTGGTCTATGACGATATAGAAATACTTTTAACTGGTGATATTGAAAAAAAAGTTGAAAATTATTTAGTTAATCAAGATTTTGATTTAGAATCAGATATTTTAAAATTAGCTCATCATGGAAGTAAGAGTTCTACTATTTTTAATTTTCTTAAAGCAGTTAATCCTAAAATAGCTGTTATTTCCGTGGGGGAGGATAATAGGTATAAGCATCCCAGTCAAGAAGTTTTAGAACGGATAAAAGATTTAATAATTTATAGAACTGATGAAGATGGAGATATTTGTATTTTGACAGACGGGGCCTTATTTGATATTATACAACCATGAATAAAGATAATATATCTAAAGAAAGAACTTTAGTTCTAATTAAACCAGATGGAGTTCAACGTTCATTGATTGGTGAAATAATTAAACGTTATGAACGAATCGGTTTAAAATTAGTCGCTTTAAAATTTATTATACCAACGCCTCAATTAGTTGAAAAACATTATTTAATTGATAAAGGATGGTTAAAGGCAGTTGGTAGCAAAACTATTGAAGCATATAAGGGAAAAGGCAAGAAATCTCCATTCAGTAATCCCGTAAAAGGAGGCGAATGGGTTTTGGGTAAATTGAAGAAATTTATGTCAGCCGGACCAATAGTCGCTATGATTTGGCAAGGGAATGAAGCAGTTGGTATCGTGAGAAAAATTACTGGAGGCACAGAACCATTATCTTCTGATATAGGGACCATTAGAGGCGATTTAACGCTTGATTCTTATTCTCTGGCTGATACTAGTACTAGGGCGGTTAGAAACTTGGTTCATGCCTCTGGTAGCCCAGAAGAAGCAGAGAAAGAAATAAAGGTTTGGTTTAAACCAAGCGAAATTATTAAATATAGATTAGTTCAAGAAGCAATATTGTACGATATCGACTTAGATGGGATTAAAGAATAATTGACAAATAGGATGGAATAAGCTATATTATTAAGTAAATAAGCAGTTTTTTAACAATAATAAATTAGGAGGAAATACAATTGCAAATGAAATTTGAAAGAGATTCGATTAGCATTGTTATGAGCGGAGGTAAACAATATGAATTTCCAGTATGCGATAAAGAAGTAAACTTTATTCGTGTAAAAGCTGGAATGATAACCTTCGGAGAATCGAACTTAACAGTTGATTTTTTTTATAGCAGAAAAAAAGTTAGGTTTTGGAAAATTCCTCCAAAAACAAAAAGAATTGTTTTCCCTGATTTTAAAAAAGATAAAACGGGTTATCATTATGGAGAACCCAAATGGTTTAATTATTAACCAACAGAAAAAGGAGGGAAGGGATGCGCTTAAAATGCAGGAATTGTAATGAAGAAATAAGTAAGGAGCACGTAAAGAAGAAAAAAGGTAAAAGTGGCAGAGGAGGATTTATAGCTATATGTCCTTTCTGTGGAGCCGTTAATAATGTTAAGTGTAGAAGCAAAACAGGGAAGATAAAAACAGTTAAAATAAGGGGGACAAGCCCATCTTAAGATCAAAATTGTTTTTTTTATGTTTACAATGCCTTGTCGGGTAATAAAAAAAAGCCTGACAAGGCTTTTTGTTTATATATTATATATTATATATTATAAGCTACTTAATTTTGTTCATAGTTTTAATACATTTAGTACAAGCCTTAACTCGTTTACCATCAGCAAGAGTAGCCCATTGTAGATTTGGGTATTTTCTTTTCTTTCCTGTTGGGTTATAATTACCACGAAGTTTCTTTCGGATAACTGCAACCATTGATTTTTTACCGCATATTGTACATCTTCTAGACATGTTGAGTTTTATTCTATCATTAAATATATAAATTATCAACCCTTATGGACAATTTTATCACTTTAATTTTTCAATTGGCTATACTTTTAATGTCAGTAGTCATTCATGAATTTGCTCATGGTTGGGTGGCTTTTAGATTAGGGGATTCAACAGCTAAGAATTATGGACGATTGACATTAAACCCAATTAAGCATTTAGATATTTGGGGTTCTTTTTTTGTTCCTTTAATGCTTTTTATTTTTTCTAGTGGACAAATGGTCTTTGGTTGGGCTAAACCAGTTCCATATAATCCATATAATCTTAGAGATCAGAAATATGGATCAGCTAAAGTAGCATTTGCTGGCCCAGCTGCTAATTTATTAATTGCTTTAGTATTTGGTTTATTTTTGCGTTTTATGCCTGTTTCAATATTAATTTCTACTGGTCTTGGACAGGTTTTCGGTTTAATTATTTTTTTGAATATACTTTTAGCTATTTTTAATTTAGTTCCCATACCTCCCTTAGATGGTTCTAAAATCTTATTTACATTCTTGCCTGCTTCTTTGGATAATTTAAGAGTATTTTTAGAACAATACGGAATGTTTGTTCTTTTGTTTTTTATCTTTTTTGCCTTTGAATGGATTTTGCCCATAGTTTCATTAATTTTTAATTTAATTGTTGGTGGAACTTAGAAAAACCCCCTGTGTCGTCACAAGGGGTTTTACTCTCAGGCAGGAAAGTTTTGCCTTTGTCAAATTTAAATTGAATTTTACTTTCTTTCTTCAAGTTTGATTTGTGTTGTCCCAATCTTATCGTTTCGTAAAATTTTCATATCTACAATATCACCAGGTTTATGTTTGTGGATTAATTCTTGTAGAGGATTTTTTTTATCTATCTTTATTTTATTAAATTCTAAAATAATATCATTTTCTATTAATCCTGCTTTAGCAGCAGGACTATTTGGAACTACTGCCGAATCGCCAGCTCCAGGTTCGCGAATAACTAAAGCACCATAATCAACTGGCAAACGAAGATTAAGCCTAGTTACAAATTCTTGTTGAACAGCTTTATCAATTAAAATATAACGAACACCTAAAAATGGTTGGATAATCCGTCCATGTTTCTTAAGATCTTCTAAATCTTTTTTTGCATTGTTAATAGGTATGGCAAAGCCAATATTTTGAGCACCCATTACAATAGCTACATTAATAGCTATTACTTTTCCATCAAGAGTAAAGAGAGGACCACCTGAATTGCCTGGATTAATAGCAGCATCTGTTTGAATTAGTCCTCTTAATTCAGCAGTTCTTCCAGATACTCCATCGTGAGCTGAGATAAGACGACTCAATCCAGAGACAACACCTCTAGAAACAGTATTTGGAAAAACACCAAGTGGATTCCCAATAGCAATAACATCTTCTCCTAAATTAACTTTTCCAGAATCACCTAATTCTAATGAAGTAAATTTTTTATTCTTAACATTTTTAATTTTAAGAATAGCTACATCTTGAACTGAATCACGAGCTAAAATTTCTGCTTGATATTCTTTTTCATCATTTGTAATTATTGTATAGTCAACATCAGGTGAGATAACTACGTGTCTATTTGTAAGGACTATTCCTTCTTGAGAAACAAAAAAACCACTTCCACCGCCGATTTTAACTTTTTCTTTTCCTTCTTGGCGATATTGAGTGATTGGTGGTCCATAGGGACCTAGAAGTTTATCAAAAGGTTGATAAACATATTTTTTTATTTTAGGCAAATCCTTACTAATTACTATGCTAACTACAGCAGGACTAACTTTTTTAATAATATTTATAATAGGTGATTTGCTCATATTTTTTTCTTATAATAAGAGTATATTCCATTGACTAAGAATAGTCAATAAGCTAATATGTACATAGGGAATAATCGCCCTCGTAGTTCAACGGACAGAACAGAGGCGTCCTAAGCCTTTGATGTGGGTTCGATTCCTGCCGAGGGCACTAAAGGAGTAAAAGGGCCCATAGCGCAGTTGGTTAGCGCGTCTGTATGGCATACAGGAGGTCGTGGGTTCGACTCCCACTGGGTCCACAAAATTAAATATGCCGAAGTAGCTCATCGGTAGAGCGTTCGCCTGAAAAGCGATGCGTAGTGAGTTCGACTCTCACCTTCGGCACCATCCATCCTTCGCTGGTTTTTGTCGGGCTTTGCCCCGCCGAAGCCAGCTATGGCTGGCGAAGGCGGGTATCGTATAGTGGTTATTACGTCTGGTTGCCAATCAGAAGACGAGGGTTCGATTCCCTCTACCCGCTCCAAAACTATTGACAAATTAATCATAATATGATAGTATATAGTAAATCCCTAAAAGGGGGTTTTTAATTTGACAAAAAAATATGTATATAGCTAATTCCGGTATTTCAGTAACTTTAGCTTTTGTTAGTTTAATTTCAAATTTGTTTATAGTTCAGCCACAAATTGATTCAATTGATTTAGGTGTTCAATTGGAGCCATCTAAACAATTAGCTACTATTTATGGACAGGCATTAGTTCAAACAGCTGATCCTGATATTCCCGTAATAGCAGATAATCATTTAGTCGTAGTTACAGCTTATTCAAGCACATACGACCAAACTGATTCTACACCATTTATTACTGCCTCAGGATCTTATGTTTCAGATGGGACAGTAGCTTGTAACTTTCTAAGATTTGGTGATAGAGTTAGATTCCCTGAAGTTTATGGGGACAAGATCTTCATAGTTGAGGATAGAATGGCTCTTAAAAACAATCATAAAATAGATATTTGGTTTAATTCTTATGAAGAAGCTAAACAATTTGGAGTTAAAGTACTTAAGGTAGAAGTATTGAAAACATAAAAGAGACCCCTATATAAGGGTCTCTTTTATATTGTGCAGAATACTTGAATTAGTCCGAACCGCTTTCGCCGCCTGTGGCGGAGAGGATTTGGCCAAAAATTCCGAACCGAAATTCTGAACTTTGACAATTTTAACCCTACGGGTGATCTCCCGAAGGGATGACAAGTTTTTCTAATGAGTTAATTCTAACTCATTTCAGTAAATTTTTCAATCAATACTCCTTGCAAATTCCTACGTGGTGCCGCGGGTGGGACTCGAACCCACATGGACGAAGTCCACGTCATTTTAAGTGACGCGCGTATACCAATTCCGCCACCGCGGCATAAATTTATTTCTTTTTTCTATTACACCCTCTATGTGTTGGCTCAAGGCTATGACAATTGGGGCAAAGGATTCTTAGATTCTTTAATCGGTTATCATTACTATTACCATTTATATGATCTAATTCAAGAGGGATTCGGCCATCCTTGGATTTTTTTGACCAACCACATTTTTCGCACATCGCTTTCTTTAATTTCGCATTAAATAAGCGATTTTTCAACTTATAACTCTGAAAATTGCTATTTTTTACTAAAATCTTATCTAAGGGGATAATCGGTTTTCCTATGCCTCGCAATCCTTTATTCCATGCTTGCCCCTTAAAATGCGAAGTATCTATTTTATATGTCTTTAGATATTTTTTAACCTGCGCATAGTTGCCACCTGCTTCTATCAGTCCTATTTTTTGCAATACTTGCCTTATGCTTGTTGATTGTTTAGCAGCTTTTTTAAGGTCCTGCTCTGACCATTTTCTTTTTCTCGTCATTAAGTCTATTATATAATACGGAAGACGCTCAGGCAAGTGAATAACTTGGTGTCTACCATTTGGAGGCCAGGATGGGATTTGCACCCACGAATATCGGTTTTGCAGACCGACGCCTTAGACTACTTGGCTACCTGGCCATATTTTTATCTTATTATAATTTTTATTAAAATCAAGTTTTAGATTTGCTTAATAATTCTTCAATTCTTTGTGCTTTGGTTTCAATTTGGTCAATTTCAAAGGAGAGTTTTGGAGTGTATTTTAAATGCAGTTTTTTGTTAAATTCTTGCTGGATATGATAGATTCTTTTTTGAATAATTTCTAAAGCAAAACTACTTTTATCTTTTGGAATAATGCTAATTTTAATTTTACAATTTTTTAGATCAGGCGATGTATCAGCATCATTAATGGTTACTAAAATGTTCTCTAAATCTATTTTTTTTAATAGTATTTTACTTATTTCTTGTTTAACAAGTTCGTTAACTTTTTTAATTCTTTGTGACATTATTCTATCTCTCTTTTTTTTCTTTCTTCTTCATAAATTTCTAAAATGTCTCCTTTCTCAACTATCGTATTCCCTTTAAACTGTATGCCACATTCTTGTCCTTTGTTTACTTCGTCAGTATCTTTTTTGTCTCTTTGTAACTGAACAATTTTCCCTTTTTCTATTCTCTTGTTCTCTCTAATCACATCAACCAAAGATCCTTGCTTTATTTTTCCGTCAATCATTTTACCGCCAATAATTTGTCTATCTTTTTCTGTACGAAAGATAGCTAATACTTTTAATTGACCTAAAACATTTTTAGTTATTTCTGGTTCAAGTAATTTAGAAAGTAATTCTCTAACTCCTTGAATAAGTTCGTATATAACATTAAAAGTAAGAATTTTTACTTTCTTTTGTTGGGCTAATTTTTCAATATTAGAATTTGTTTTTATTCGGAATACAAATATCTTTGCATTAGCTGATTCAGCTAATTTAATATCTGATTCAGTCACTTCTCCTACTTCTGCTTTTAAAATTCTTAAAATAATTTCATCAGACGGGATACTTTTAAGCGATTCTCTAATCGCTTCTAAACAGCCATGAACATCAGATCTAAGAATAATATTAAGAATTTTTTTGTCTTGTTCAAAAACATGGACTTCAGTGTTATCCTCTGGTTGTCTTTTTATTGATTTTTTATTAATTCTTTCTTTAGCATCTTCTATGTTATCAAAAGTATAAAATTTTTCTCCAACTTGAGGCACTTTATCAAATCCAGTAATGATTATTGGAGTAGAAGCATCTGCTTTTTGGATAGGATTTCCTTGAAAATCCTCCATTATTTTAATTTTGCCAAAAGTTGAATCTGTTCCAATAATATCTTTGTTTGTTAAAATTCCTTCTTTTATTATTATAGTTGCTGTATTTCCTCTTTTGCTATTAAGATTAGATTCAACAATTACTCCAGAAGCAGGTTGTTTAAAATCGATTTTTAATTCTTCCATTTCAGCTACTAATAGAATCATTTCTAAAAGATCTTCAATCCCTTGTCCTGTTTTAGCTGAAACATTGATTGAAGGGACAGAACCATTTAATGATTCAACTATAATGTCATATTTGGTTAATTCTCCTTTAACTTTTTCTGGCTGAGCTTCTGGTTTATCAATCTTGTTAATTGCTACAATTACTGGAATGCCTGTTTTTTTAATATGTTGAATTGCTTCTTTTGTTTGTGGTTTAATGCTTTCTTCAGCAGCGATTACTAGAATAGCTATATCAGCTACTTTGGCGCCTCTAGAACGCATAGCAGAGAATGCTTCATGTCCTGGAGTATCAATAAATGTAATCAACTTATTATGATGTTCAACCTGATAAGCTCCTGTATGTTGAGTAATTCCACCTGATTCTTTTTCAGCTACTTTACTTTTGCGGATATAATCAAGAATACTAGTTTTTCCATGATCAACATGACCTAAAATAACCACGACTGGTGGTCTGGTTTGAAGTTTATTCTTTTGTTCTTTATTTTTTTCCATTTATATCGCTTAAAATAGCATTTTTATGTACTTTGGTCAAATGAAATGATATTTAATAAATAAAAAAACACCTTATCAGGTATTTTTTTGTCTATTTATTTAATAGCTTATTATTCAATTTTAACTCCAGCCTTTTTTAAGGCTTCTAATTCTTCTTTGGATAGAGGATATTTTGATTTTCCATTTTTGATTGGTTTACTATATACTCTAGTTCCTTGTCTGGCAAATAAGCTAGAAATAATTAATCCATTGTCTTCTGAGTCTAATAAAGCAATAGCAAAACTTTGATCACCTCCAGTATCTTTAAACGGATTAAAACGAATTATGCTTACTTTTTGAATAGTTTTATTAGTTATTTTTTGTAAAACATCAGTAGATTTAAAAAGTTCTCCAATATCATTTTCGGCTTTTTTTAATCTTCTTATTTCTTCAAAAAGAACTCCTTCTAAATCACTTGCTTTTTTACCATTAAAAAATACCTTTAACTTTTTTTTAATTTGTAGAATTCTAAGATGAAGAAATAGATTCCAGACGATTAATATAGCTAAAAGAATTAAAGAAGCAGAAAGAATTTGATTGTTATAAAAGTAATTAATCATGTTTTAAAACTTGGCGGAGAGGGTGGGATTCGAACCCACGGTTGTGTAAACAACAACGGTTTTCGAAACCGTCCGATTAAGCCTCTTTCGTACCTCTCCTATCTATGTATTAAGAATACCATATATCTTTTTTAGAGCAAATTATTATTGTTATTTATTTATATTTCATATATTATTAAAGGTAGTAATTAATAAAAAAACCATGAAAAATATTTTATTTATATTAGGAATTATATTTATTTTAGCAGTAGTTATCTTTTTGTATAAACAGCAACTGCCATTAAATAATTCTGATTCTTTTGACGAATCAAACAATGAACAAAAATTGAATGATGACGTAGCCGATAAAATAGAAGACAAAGAAAATAAATTGCAAACATATACTAATAGTATGGCCAGTTTTTCTGTTAAATATCCGGGGAATGCAGTTCTTCAAGGAACTCTCGATGATGATCTTTCTATAAGCATTGTAGCTACTCAAATCGATGATTTAGAGTATCCTGGTTTTGGGAAAGAAGAAGCCTTAAAGAATATAGACGCATTAAACAAAGGAGAATATGGAGAAGAGTTTGATTGGCCATTAGAATCATCTAAGAAAGTAACAAAAGTTGGAGATAGTAATGGTCAAGAATTTATGGTTTTAGGTAGATTTGAAGTTTGCGATGTTGTTTTTGAAAGAAAATTAATATTTTATAATAATGATTATCAAATTGAAATTACTCTAAGAGGAGATAAGGATAAAATTGTTGAATCTATGTTGTCGTATTTTAAAGTTGATAATTTAAATTGTCAGGATGAAAAAATATGGGATTTTGATAAGCAAGATGAATTTTATCAAAAACTATCTCAAGGACAAGGTTCGGATATATCACAATACTGGTTTGACTCTTTTGACGAAATTATTAAAACAATTGAATTTATTAAGCCAGTTATTGATATTGGTTTAATTCAAGGAGAATGGAAATCACTTGATGATGAGAATTCTATTATTGAATTTAAAGATAAAATAAAAATTGATTTCTATAAAGAAGAAGAAATGTCACAAGGAACTTTTGAATTTAAACAAGATGATCAGCGTTTGGTTGTAACTGATAATAGTGATACATTTGAATATACAATTGATGAATTAACAGACAATAGTTTGGTTTTAATGTTTTTACCCAGAGGTAATATATTAAGATATGAAAAACAGTAATTAATGAAATAAAAATCCCCCTAAAGGGGATTTTTTATAGTGGGCGGTGAGGGACTCGAACCCCCGACATCCTGCGTGTAAAGCAGGCGCTCTAGCCAACTGAGCTAACCGCCCAATATATTTATATTAACAGAAGTTTTTAAAAAAATCCAGAGTTATGATATTATATGGATACATATGATTTGTCATTTTAAGAACAAAAAAATAACAATTATGGGATTAGGTTTATTGGGGCGAGGCATTGGAGTGGCTCGTTTTTTAGCTGAAGCTGGCGCTCAATTGACAATTACAGATTTAAAAACGAAAAAGGAATTAAAGTTATCTTTGGATAAATTAAAAAAATTTAAAAAAATTAATTATATCTTAGGAAGACATCGTTTGGCTGATTTTAGAAATAAAGATATGATTATTAAGGCAGCTGGCGTGCCTCTTGATTCCTTGTACATTAAAGAAGCGCTTCGAAACAAGATTCCAGTGGAAATGGACGCTTCTCTTTTTATTAAATTAGCAAAAATAAAAACGATTGGTATCACCGGTACTCGTGGCAAATCAACTGTAACTGATATTATTTATCAAATCCTTAAAAAAAACTATTCTTTAGGCAATGTTTTTTTAGGTGGCAATGTTAAAGGAGTTGCAACTCTACCTCTTTTAAAAAAAGTGAAAAAAAATGATATTGTTGTTTTAGAACTTGATTCATGGCAATTACAGGGATTTAATGATTTAAAAATTAGTCCTCAGATTTCTGTTTTCACAAATTTTTTACCTGATCATATGAATTATTATAAAAATAGGATGGATTTGTATTTTAAAGATAAATCAAGTATTTTTAAGTTTCAGAATAAAAACGATTATTTAATTGTAAGTCAGCAAGCAAAAAAAGAGATTACTAAAAGATTTAATAATATTATAAAGAGTAAAATAATTATTACTAAAAATGAAAAATGGCAGACAAAATTGATAGGTGAACATAATCAAGAAAATTTTAATTTAGCATCTCAGGTATTAGAAATTTTAGGAATTAAAAAGTCAATAATTAAGAAAGAAATAAAGAATTATTCAGGTCTTCCTGGCAGAATGGAATTTGTTAGAAATTTTAAAGGAATTGATTATTATAACGATACAAACGCAACTAGCCCAGAAGCAGTCATTGCAGCGATTAATGCTATTAATAAAGATATCATTTTAATCGCTGGGGGCAATGATAAGGAATTAAATTATAAAGAAATGGTTGAAATAATTGAGAAAAAAGTAAAAACACTTATCCTAATTAAAGGAACCGCTACTGAGAAGATTGTTGATTTAATGGGTTATTCAATTGAAACTGTCGATAATATGAGAGATGCAATTAAAAAAGCTAATAAATTTGCTAAAAATGGAGATATGATCTTGCTTTCCCCGGGAGCCGCTAGTTTTGGAATTTTTAAAAATGAATATGATAGGGGAAATCAGTTTGTTAAATTAATTAAGAGGATGAAGTAAAAATATGTTTGAAAATATAAAGAAAATTCATTTTATTGGCGTTGGAGGAATTGGAGTTTCTGCCTTAGCGCGAATGATGCTTTTGCTTAATAAAAAAGTAACTGGTTCTGATATTGTAGAGAATATTGTAAATAAGAGAATAAAAAAAATGGGTGGAATGATTTTTATTGGTCATAAAAAAACAAATCTTTCTAAAAATACTGATATGGTTATTTATTCTCCAGCGATTAATAAAAATAATCCAGAATTAATATATGCTAAAAAATTAAACATTCCTATTTATTCCTATCCTCAAGCATTGGGAATTATATCTAAAGGAAACTATACTATTGCAGTTTCTGGGACTCATGGTAAAACGAGTACTACGGCTATGCTTGCTGAAGCAATGATTTTAGCTAAAAAAGACCCTACTGTTATTATTGGTGGTTTTTTAAGAAAACAAAAAGATAATTTTGTTCAAGGTAAAAAAGGTATTTTTTTGGTTGAGGCTTGTGAGTATAAAAAGTCTTTCCTTAATTTATTTCCTAATATTTTAGTAATTACTAATATTGATAATGATCATCTTGATTATTATAAGAATATAAAAAATATCCAAAAATCTTTTGCCGAATTAATGAGTAGGGTTCCAAAAGACGGATTTATTATTTGTAATAAAAAAGAGAAAAATACACAAGAGGCCTTGAAGTTTGCTAAAATAAAAGGAAAAATAATTGATTATTCTAAAATTGAATCTATTAAATTAAAAATACCAGGTAAACATAATATTGAAAACGCAAAAGCTGCCTTATCTGTTCTTAAATTGATTGGTGTAAAAAAAGAACAAGGTAAAAAGTTTCTTGGAAAGTATGCTGGTACTTGGCGAAGATTTGAATACAAGGGTAAAAGCAAAAAAGGTACTTTGATTTATGACGACTATGCTCATCATCCCTCCGAGGTGAAGGCAACGCTTCAAGCCGCTAGGGAAAAATTTAGGAAAAATAAAATTATAGTTATTTTCCAACCTCATTTATATTCTCGTACAAAGCTTCTATTAAATGATTTTTCAAAAAGCTTTAATCAGGCAGACGAGATAATCGTAACTGATATTTATGCAGCCAGAGAAAAAGATACTGGACTTATTCATGCAACTGATTTAGTTAAAAGGATTAAAAGATATAATCCGTTTTGTCGGTATCTTCCAGATTTTAAAGATATTGTTAAATATTTGAAAGAGAATATAAAAAGAGATGATGTAGTAATGGTAATCACAATCGGTGCAGGGGATGTTTATAAAATCGGAGATAAATTACTATAAAAAATAGTCATTATTTAAAAAGGCATCCAAATGGATGTCTTTTTACTGTGCCCAGAGCGGGACTCGAACCCGCATGCTCGAAGAGCACGGCCCCTCAAGCCGCCGTGTATACCAATTCCACCATCTGGGCATTTACTCTTCTTTTTCTGGTTTTTCTTCTTTTATTTCCTCAGATTTTTTAGGTTCAGATTTTTGAGGAGTTTTTTTAATTTGTTTTTTAATTTCTTTAAGACGAGATCCTTTAGCAGATTTATATCTAATATAGTAGAGTTTAGCTCGACGTACTTTTCCTTTTTTAACTACTTCAATTTTTTCAATAAAAGGAGCATGAATAGGGAAGATTCTTTCTACACCAATGCCTGAAGTGACTTTGCGCACTGTAATAGTAGCGTTAATGCCTTTGCCATGTTTTCTAGCAATAACTAAACCTTCAAAGACTTGTATCCTTTGTTTTTCTCCTTCTTTAATCTTCTGATGAACTTTAATGGTATAACCAGGTTTAATTTCAGGTAAATCTTCTTTTAATTGTTTTTTATTGAATGTATCTAATTTTTTACTCATGATAATTTTTCTAGAACTTTCTTTAATTCATTTGGAAGTTCTGATTTGAATTCTATTATCTTATCATCAACTGATTTAAATTTCAAGTAAAATGCGTGTAAAAATTGGCGAGATAGACCTTCTGGAGTAATTTGTCTCTTAAACTTATATTGTTTATCTCCTGCAATTGGGTACCCAATTGAATGTAAATGAATTCTAATTTGATGAGTTCTTCCAGTTTTTAAAGATACTTCTAATAGACTATGTTTATTAAATCTTTTTATAACCTGATATTCTGTCCAGGCTGATTTTGATTTTTCATCTAGCAAGGCACTTCTTTTTTTATGATCTTTTTTAGAAAAACCAATTGCTTTAGTAATAGTTCCTTTATCGTCTTTAACTATTCCATGAACCAAAGCTAAATATTTTTTAATAACCTTTCTTTCTTGAAATTGTTCTTTTAAATGATTAAATGATTTATTATTTTTAGCAATAACCATTAATCCAGAAGTGTCTTTATCTAATCTATGAACAATACCTGGTCTTAAAGAATCTTCGCCTATATCTTTTATTTCTGGATAATAGGCGAGCATTTCGTCAACTAAAGTATTGTTTTGTGATTCATTTATAGGATGAACTGTTAATCCAGCTGGTTTATCAATGATAATTATATTATCATCTTCGTAAATAATATTCTTCATATTTTGATAATATAGCATGTATTAGACCTAAAGTCCATCACTATATTCTTGTATAATTTTTTAAAATTTGATAAAATAAAATCAATAAATGGTAATTAGTGATGCGTGATAAAGAGTCTACGATATATGTTTAATTCGTATAAAAACAAGTTATACGTAATTTTGAACTTAAACAACAAAGTTTATTAATCTTTTAAAATCAACATTATTATGGAACTAAAAGAACTATTAGAATTCATTGATTTGGAAAACCAAAGACTCATTGAAAAATTTGGCAAGAATTCACCCACACAAAAAGAAAGAATTTTAGCAAGAACAGTTAAGCTAACAGAAGAGCTTGGTGAATTATGTAATGAAATTTTAGCTTTTAACGGCGATCAAAGACAAGAAAAATTAGATAAACATGATAAAAATAATCTGCCTAATGAATTCGCCGATGTTATAATAACTACATTGCTTCTTGCTAAATCAATGAATGTTGATATTAAAGAATCTTTAATAAAAAAGATTGAAAAGATTAATAAGAGGTATGAGTAAGTTTAAATTTAAGATTTAAGGGGACGCTGCGTTTTTGTCGCTATCGTTTTTCACTCTCGTATAACAAGGGACAAAAAGTTCACCTCTCGGCTCGCAATTTTCCCAAATTTTCTCTGCTACGTTTTAAAAAACTTTAGATATTTCTGACATTTAAAGAGACCTAAATATACTAATAAAAAAATAAAACCATCGTTTTACTTGTATAGTTTCGATGGCTTTTTTTATGTGGACCGTGTCGGAGTCGAACCGACGACCTTCGCATTGCAAATGCGGTGCTCTACCAGCTGAGCTAACGGCCCATGTCTGGTGGGCGATACTGGATTCGAACCAGTGACCTCTTCGATGTCACCGAAGCGCTCTAACCAACTGAGCTAATCGCCCCAATGGTGGGCGTGCCAGGACTCGAACCTGGAACCGTTCGTGTATAAGACGAATGCTCTACCATTGAGCTACACGCCCTTTTTCATCAAGATTTCAAACCCTTTGCGTTCAATTGTTTCTTTCTCAATTAAAACATTAGCAATTTGATCTAATTTCTTTCTTTTTTTTGTAAGAATTTTTTTAGCAGTTTGGAAAGCAGTATTGATAAACGCAAATACTTCTTTGTCTATTTTAGCAGCTGTTTCTTCAGAGTAATCTTTTGTTGTGGCCATTTCTCTGCCAAGGAAAATCATCTCTTCTCTTCCGCCAAAAGTCCTTGGACCAAGTTTTTCACTCATTCCATACTTAGTAACTAATTTATGAGATAATTCAGTTGCTCTTTCTAGGTCGTTAGAAGCCCCTGTAGTTAATTCATTAAAAACAATTTTTTCTGCAACATGTCCTCCTAACAAGACAGCTAACTCATCAATAAATTCAGAACGGCTATGAAGATGTTTATCTTCAATTGGAAGTTTTAATGTATAACCGGCTGCTTGTCCTCTTGAAATAATTGAAATTTTTTGAATTGGATCAGTATTAGGAAGAGAAGCGGCAACCAAAGCATGTCCAGCTTCATGATATGCAGTAATTTCTTTTTCTTTTGTTGATAAGATATGACTCTTTCTTTCTGGGCCTAAAAGGACTTTCTCAATACATTCTCTTAATTCATCTTGGCTGATTTCTTTTTTGTTTCTTCTTGCAGTAAGGATAGCTGCTTCATTAACTATATTAGCTAAATCAGCTCCAGAAAATCCAGGTGTTCTTTCAGCGATTTCCTTAAGCTTAACATCTTTTTCTAATGGCTTATTGCGTGAATGTATTTTAAGGATAGCTTCACGATCTTTGATATCAGGCAAATCAAAAACAATTCGTCTATCAAAACGGCCTGGTCTTAAAAGTGCTGGGTCAAGAACATCAGGACGATTAGTTGCTGCCAATAGAATGACTCCAGAATTAGGATCAAATCCATCCATCTCTACTAAAATTTGATTAAGAGTTTGTTCTCTTTCGTCATGTCCTCCACCCATGCCGGCTCCGCGTTGTCTTCCAATAGCATCTAATTCATCAATAAAGATTAAAGCTGGTGCATTTTTTTTAGCGGTTTGGAAAAGATCTCTGGTACGGGCAGAACCAACACCAACAAACATTTCTACAAACTCTGAACCAGAAACGCTGAAAAAAGGAACATTAGCTTCTGTTGCAATGGCTCTTGCAATTAATGTTTTACCTGTTCCTGGTTGTCCAACCAAAAGAACTCCTTTTGGAATTTTAGCTCCTAAATTAATGAATTTTTTAGGACTTTTAAGAAAGTCAACTATTTCATAAAGTTCTTCTTTGGCTTCTTTAAGTCCTGCTATATCTTTAAAGGTAGTTCTATTTTTTTTATCTTTAGGATCAATTAAACGAGCTTTAGAACGTCCAAATGTAAATGCTTGCATTTGTCCTTGTTTAGCTCCGCGAAGCATAAACCAGAAAAAGAAACCGATAATGAGGACAGGGAACAGAAAAGGAAGAACAGCACCAAGCCAAAAAGCTAGTCCGCTTTCTCCTTTTATTTCTAGATTAATTAGTTTAAGTTTTTCTGAATCAATATCATAATTTTTTAAAGATTCAGTTAAAGAGGTTTCTTTCTCTTTTGTTGCTTTTTCTTTCTCTCCATCTTTTAGTTCAATTTCTAATACATTTCCTCTTATAACTATCTTTGATATTTCTTCTTGATTGATTTGATTAACTAGTTGATTAAGTGAAATCTCTTTTGCTTTTTGGCTTGTTTCATTAGTCAAAGCGAAAAGACCTGCAATAGTTAAAAAGGCCAGAAAAGCAATTAAAATATTTTTTAAAAGATAATTCATTTTGTTAAAGATAGTGACATCTTGTGCATTTGAGGATTAAGAGAAAGAATTTCAAAGTCATGTGATTCTTCTAATTTAAATTTATTCTCTATCTGTTCTCCTTCTTTAGTAAATTCTGCAGCATGAACCAATCCATGAATCCCATCTTTTATTTGAACAAAAGCACCGGCTGGAGTAATTTTAATAATTTTACCCTTTATTATTTGTCCTGCTTGATATTTTTTCTCAATATTTTTCCATGGGTCTTTTTTAAGAGCTTTAATTGAAAGAGATATTTGTCCATTTTGTATATCAATAATTTGAGTTTTTACTTTTTCATTTTCTTTAAGAATTTGACTAGGATGATCAATCATTTTCCAATCTAATTCAGATATATGAACTAATCCTTCTAAATTATCATCTATTTTAATAAATGCGCCAAAATTAGTTAATGCAGATACTGTTCCTTCAATTATGTCTCCTTTTTTATAGCTCTCTAAATTTTCTTGAATTTTTTTCTCTTGAGTTGCTTTTTCAGAAACAATTAATTTTTCATCTTTTCTATCTAGGCTAATAATTTTTGCTTTTAGTTCTGTTCCAATAAATTTATTAAGTTCTTTAAGAATTTTATTTCTATCTCCACCTTCAACTTTAGGATAATTTTCTGATGACAACTGAGAAACAGGTAAAAATCCAATCATACCTGAATAATCGATAACTAAACCACCACGATTGGCTTCAATTATTCTAACAGAAATTATTTCATTGTTTTGTTTCTTTTCTTTAAGATCAGACCATGTTTTTTCTAATGTAGCTTCTTTTATAGAGAGCTCAACATATCCATCATTGTTTTCTGGCATTAAAACTAAAGCGGAAATAGTATCTCCAAGTTTTAGGTTTTTTATAACATTTCTATTGTCTTTCCATTCTCCTCCATAGATAATACCAGTTCCCAGTGGACCTAATTCTAAAATTATTGCAGTTTTGCTTAATTTAATAATTTTACCTTCAATTAAATCACCTTCTTGAGGAAGACGAGGTAATTCTTTCTCTTTTAGTAATGCATCTTTCATTGTTTTTGGTTCTTTTTTTATCATATCTTTCAGAGTATAGCTTATGATTATCTTCTTGGCAAGAGTAAATAAATATGATAAAATGATTTTATGACTATAACATGGTATGGACATTCTTGTTTTAAGATCAATAATCAAGGTGGCCACATAACTATTATTACCGATCCTTTTGATAAAAAGATCGGTTTAACTCCGCCGCGTGGAAATGCTGATATTGTTACAATCTCTCATGATCATTTTGACCATAACAATATTAAGGCAATTAGTGGAGATGTTTTTGCTGTTAAGGGCCCTGGAGAATATGAAGTCAAGGGGATTAGAATTATGGGAATTTCTAGTTATCATGATAAAAAAGAAGGACAAGAAAGAGGCCTTAATACAATATATGTAATAAAAGTAGACGGGATTAAGATTTGTCATTTAGGGGATATGGGTCAAGAAAAATTAACTAATAAGCAATTGGAGTCAATTGGTAGTGTTGATGTTTTAATGATCCCAGTTGATGGTGTCTCTACAATGAATGCCCGTGAAGCTGTTAAGGTTGTAAAACAGATTGATCCTAGCGTTGTTATTCCAATGCATTATAAACTGCCCGGGCTAACAGTGAAATTTAATGATGTTAAAGATTTTTTGAAAGAGATTGGATTAAATGGACAGCAAGCAGTTGATAAATTAATTCTTAAAAAGAAAGACTTAATTGGCAAAGAAATGGAAGTAGTTATATTTAAATATTAATGTCTTTAATTGAATTTATTCAAAAGCTTCAGAATAAACCCCGTAATGTTCGTATTCAGATTCTGTATCTGTCTGTTTTTGTTTCCATGATTATTGTTATCTCTTTATGGGCGTTTCTTTTAAAATATTCTTTATCTAATAATGTAGAAAAAGTAGAAGAAAAGAAATCTGATGAATTAGTTCAATCATTAAATGATGCAAGAGAACAATTGCCTTCATTAATAAATATTTTTAAAGAAAGCATGGGATCTTTTTTTGAAGAAGATTTAGAGATCATAGGGGATGAAGATATAGAACTCGAAGAAGTAATTGAACAAGTTGAACCCATAGAAGAGTTAAAAGAAGGCGTTGTTTCGAGTAGATTACCTTTAAGTAAAAATATAAATGATTAAAAAAACAATTAAAACGAAAGAAGAAAAGCCTTTATTTGAAATAGGCCATGTAAAAAAACGCTCAATCACTGAAGAAATGAAAGAGTCTTATTTAGATTATGCAATGAGCGTGATTATTTCTAGAGCTTTGCCAGATGTTCGTGATGGACTTAAACCAGTTCATCGTCGTATTTTGTATGCTATGCATAGTATGGGATTAACTAGCGGTGGTAAACATCGTAAATCAGCTGCAGTTGTTGGTGATGTTCTTGGAAAATATCATCCACATGGAGATTCGGCTGTTTATGAATCTATGGTTAGAATGGCCCAAGATTTTTCTTTGCGTTATCCATTAGTTAATGGGCAGGGCAACTTTGGATCAATGGATGGAGATAATGCAGCTGCAAGTCGCTACACGGAGGCAAAAATGTCCAAGATATCAGAAGAAATGATGGTTGATATTGAAAAAGAATCTATTGATTGGATAGATAACTATGATGGGACAAGACAAGAGCCATCGGTTTTACCAGCTAGATTCCCTCAACTATTAGTTAACGGTATTTTTGGAATTGCAGTGGGAATGACTACTAACATTCCTCCTCATAATTTAGGTGAAATAATTGATGCAACTATTTATCTTATTGAACATCCTAAAGCAACGGTAAAAGATTTATTTGAAATTGTTAAAGGCCCTGATTTTCCAACTGGTGGAGAAATATATGACAAAAAGACAATGATCCAGACCTATAGTACTGGTCGTGGTCCTATCGTTAATAGAGCTAAAGCAGAAATTGTTGAATCAAAGATAGGAAAATATCAGATCATTATTAATGAAATTACATATGGGACTAATAAGGCTAATTTAATTTTAAAAATTGCTGATTTATATAAAGCAAAAAAACTTCAAGGGATTAAAGATGTGCGTGATGAATCAGATAAAGACGGGGTAAGAGTAGTAGTTGATTTAAAAAGCGATGCAAATCCTCAAAAATTACTTAATCGTCTCTATAAATTGACTGATTTACAAAAGACATTTCATATGAATATGTTGGCTTTGGTTGAAAGAGGTCTTCAACCACAGATATTGTCTTTGGTTGGAGTACTTGAAGAGTATATTAAACATCGTCAAGAAGTCATAACTCGTAGAACTAAATATTTATTAAAGAAAGCTAAAGAAAGAGCACATATTCTAGAAGGTCTAAACAAAGCATTAGATTATATTGATGCTGTTATTAATATAATTAAAAAATCACCTACTCGTGAAGAAGCTCATCAAAATTTAATGAAGAAATTTAAATTAAGTGATCTTCAATCAACAGCTATTCTTGAAATGAAATTACAAACATTGGCTGGATTAGAACAAAAAAAGATTAAAGATGAATTGAAAGAAAAGAAAAAATTAATAAAAGAATTTGAAACTTTGCTTAATAGTCCGCGTAAGATTTTAACTATTATTAAAAACGAACTCAAGGAAATAAAAGATAAATTTGCTGATGCTAGAAAGACCAAGGTATACACTAGGCCAGTCGGTGAATTAAAAGACGAAGATTTAATTTCTAAAGAAGAGTGTATCGTTATGCTTACTCAAGGCGGATATATCAAAAGAGTTAATCCTCAAGAGTATAAGACACAGAGAAGAGGAGGGAAGGGAACTCTTGGAATTACACCTCGCGAAGAAGATGCAGTTGGTTGGTTCCTTTCTTCTTCTACTCATGACAACTTGCTTTTCTTTACTGATCAGGGAAGAATTTTCCAATCTAAGGCTTATGAAATTCCAGAGGCAAGTCGTATTGCCCGTGGAAAAGCAATAGTTAATATCCTCCAATTATCTGCCAAAGAACAAATTACAGCTGTTTTAAAAATGGAAGAAAATAAAGAAGATAAATATTTGGTTATGTCAACAGAAAATGGTATAATTAAAAGAACAAAGATAGAAGACTTTGCCAATGTTCGTAGAAATGGTTTGATAGCTATTAAATTGAAAAAAGGAGATAAGTTGAAATGGGCTAAATTGACTTCCGGAGAAGATGAAATTATTTTGGTTACTGTTCATGGTCAAAGTATTCGTTTTAAAGAGAAAGATGTTCGTCCAATGAGTAGGTCAGCTTCTGGAGTACGAGGTATTCGTTTAAAGAAAGATGATAAATTAGTTAGAATGGATATAATTGGTAAAGAAAAAGAAGAAAAAGATCAACAAGTATTAGTAGTCACAGAGAATGGATTTGGTAAAAAAACAGATTTGAAAAATTATAAGCAACAAAATAGGGGTGGTTCTGGAATCAAAACAGCTAAATTGACAGAAAAAACAGGAAATATTGTAGTTAGTTATGTTTTAAGACCAGAACAAGAAGATTTAATTGCTATTTCCAAAAAAGGACAAGTAATAAAAACAAAGCTTAAAAGCATTGCTACCTTGGGAAGAGCTACACAAGGAGTTAGAATTATGAAGATGAACAGTGGAGATAAGGTTGTTTCAATTGCTTGTATTTAAAATATGGAAAAAGTTACTAATGTTTTTATCCATCCAGAAGAAATTCTAAATCAATTAGACTTACATGATGCTATGGAAGTTGCTGATTTTGGTTGCGGTAATGGATATTTTAGTATTCCTTTAGCTGAAGTTGTTGTTAATGGGAGGGTCTATGCTTTGGACGTAATGAAAGAATCATTAGAAGCCGTTGAAAGTCAGGCTAATTTAAAAAAAATTGAAAACATTAAAACAATTCATTGTAATTTAGAAATTCTTAATAATTCTAAATTGGAGAATGAATCAATGGATTTAATTTTAATGCGTAATATTTTATTTCAATCTCAAAAAAAAGTAGAAATTATTAAAGAGGCTAAAAGAATATTAAAACCAAAAGGAAAATTGATTCTACTTGAATGGATACCAGGTGCTTCTATGGCTCCCAAAGAAGGTAATTTAATCTCTAAAGATAAGGTTATAGAATTGGCAAAAACTCAAGAAATAGAATTATATAAGGAATTAATTCTAGATAATCAACATTACGGATTGATATTTGAGAAATAATATAAATATTTTTCATGTCGAAAAAAAAAGCTACAATTTTTTATACCTTTGTTGCTCCAATCCTTATTTTAGGGTTAGCTGCTGCTTTCCCTGGATGCAAAGAAGATCCTTTTAAAAAAGTGGAGTTAGAATTTTGGGGAGTTTTTGATGATTCTAATATTTATGCTCCATTGATTGAATCTTTTAATCAAGAAAACAAACATATTACTATTAATTACTATAAGAAGAATTCTGAGACTTATGAAAAGGATTTATTAGAAGCAATGGCTACCGGTAGAGGTCCAGATATCTATATGATTCATAATACATGGATACCAAGATACGAAGAAAAATTATTAGGAGTTCCTTCTGAGTTAATAACAATTAAAGATTTTCAAGAAAATTTTGTAGACGTAGTTTACAAGGATTTTATTGTAGATGGATATATTGCTGCTTTGCCTTTAAGCGTTGATACATTGGCCTTATATTATAACAAGGATATTTTTAATACAGCTGGTATTTCTCAGTCACCTAAAACATGGGAAGAGTTTTTAGCTGTTGTAGAAAAAACGATTATCAAAGATGATAGAGATAATATTATTCAAGCTGGAGCAGCGTTAGGAACCGCTCGTAATATTAATCGTTCAACTGATATTTTATCACTTTTAATGATTCAATCAGGTGCTCAAATGATTGATTCGAATAATGCTAAAGCTACTTTTAATCAGTCTGTTTTTTTAGAAGGAGGAGATTTTAATCCAGGACAAAGAGCATTAGAATTTTATACTGATTTTGCTAATCCATTAAAATCAATTTATACATGGAATACAAGAATGCATTATTCAATTGATGCTTTTTATGAAGGAAAGGTAGCTATGATGTTTAATTATTCATATAATTTACCAATAATCAGAGCTAAATCTCCATATCTTAATTTTGGAATTGCACAAATGCCACAAATTGAAGCCTCAACTAATAATATCAATTATGCTAATTATTGGGGGCTAACAACTTCTATTAATTCTAGTAATTCATATGAGGCATGGCAGTTTATTACTTGGTTAGCTGATAAGGATAATGTTCAGCAATATTTAGAAGTAGTTGAAAAGCCTACTGCTCGTAGAGATTTAATTAACTGGCAAAGAAATGATCCTGATTTAGGTGTTTTTGCTGAACAATCTTTGACAGCTCGTTCTTGGTATCAAGTGGACAACTCAACTATTGAACGATATTTAGCTGATATGATAGAATCAATAGTATTAAGCGAATCAACTATTGAAGAGGCAATTAATGGGGCAGTTGATCAAATTAATTTATTGATGAATAGATGAAAACATTTCAAAAAATATTAATAATTTTTCTTTTTTTAATTGGATTTTTTACAGCTAATTTAGCTTATGCAGGTATTCATACTGGACCAATCGTCCCTTGTGGAGGTAGCGATCAAGCAGATTGTACTCTTTGTCATCTTTGGAATTTAGGAAGTAATATTATCAATTTTATTAGTTTTAACTTAGCTATTCCATTCGCTACTATTCTGTTTGTTGCTGCTGGTATAATCTTTTTAGTTTCAGGTGGAAATGATCAGAAAATTACTTTAGCTAAATCTATTTTCACTAATACTGTTATTGGTCTATTAATTATTTTTACTAGTTGGCTCTTAATTGATACATTATTTAAAACAATTGCTGATGGAACGATTATAGGAGCATGGAATTCGTTTCCTTCTTGTAATTAAATAAATTTATGAATAAAAATATTTTTAAAAAAATTTCTTTGTTGCTAATTATGTTTTATTTAATTTCATTGCCAGTTTTTATTTTGGCACAAGGAACTGGAGGATTTATTCCTAATGGAAACACTGGAATATCAAATCCCTTAACTGCAGATAGCTTTACTGATTTGATTAATAATATTGCTGGTTGGATATTTACACTAGCTATTCCATTGGCTGCGTTAATGTTTATGTTTGGTGGTTTTCAGTTTTTAGTTTCAGGAGGCAGCGAAGAAAAGGTTACCAAAGCAAAAAAAACAATGCTTTGGGCAGCAGTCGGATTAATGGTATGTTTAATTGGTGCAGGATTTACAGGGATAATTAAAGAGCTTTTTGATGTTAAATAATAAATAATATATTTTATGAAAGGGGGTGAAATTCAGTGAAAAAAATAATGACAATTTCTTTTTTCAGTGTGGCTGTATTAATGTTGGCTTTGCCAGTATTAGCATTAGAACAAGCACCTGATACAGTTAATACAATAGATGACGTAGTAGGGGTAATAGAAACAGCAGTTAATTGGTTATTTACTCTTATTTTATCTATTGCTGTAATTATGCTACTTTGGGCAGCTTTCCTATGGATGACATCTAGTGGTGACGAAACAAAAGTGGGAGATGCTAGAAAGACACTTATTTATGCGTTGGTAGGAGTTGCTATCGCAATAGTTGCCAAGGGATTAATTAGCATAGTTCAACAATTATTATCATAGTTTTTATTTTAGAATTTATTTGGAAAATAAAAAGCCGAGGAAGCAATTTTCGCTTTCCCGGCTTTTGTTTCCTCTTCCAGATTAATTTATTATTTTAAAATCAATCCGAATTTTTTTGTTTGTTTTCATGAAAGTCAGGAATCCTGGCTTTCTTGCAGGTTGTTGAGGAATCCAACCTTTTGAGGTTATCAGGGCTGTTCGACCGTTCCTGCAGTCGAGAATTTTAATGGGAGAAGATGAAGCAACCCAGAAAAGTTCACTTTTCTTCACATATACTTTTGATTCCCATGGTCCTTTTCCCATAGGAACTGTGAAAGCCCCGGAAGAAATATAAGAAGATTTTTCTCCTGGATCTTGGTTTGTATTTGAATTAGCTAAGATTATTATTACAAATGCAATAATCACAATTCCAATAGCTGTCGCTATCATCAAGAATTTTTTCTTAGCTATCAAATAGGTTAATAAAAATAACATAGAGATCACCGTAATAATACCTGCTATATTTAATAAGATCTCCATTTCTTACTCCTTATCTTCCTTGGTTTGTCCATCAGTCCATTCTTTCAACATAGCTTTTGCTGATCCCAAAGGGAATACAACTAAGTTGCTTGGGCCTCGTCCAGCTTCTTCCATCGCTTCATTAGCCCTAATAAACAATCCTTCGGAACCATGTTTTTTTATTTCTGTATATACCTTATCTATTCTTTTAACTTCAGCATTAGCGATCGTTTCAATCCTTTCTTTTTCTCTGTCGGCTTCGTATTGTTTTGTAGAAGCTTCAAGGTAAATCTTTCCTCTTTCTCCTGACAAGTCAATACTTGCTAATCCGACTCTTTTTAGACGAGCTCCATAATCTTTTTCCACATACGTATCTATTTTTGATTTTTTAAGGAATGTATCTGATTCTCTCTCTGTTACTTCTTTTTTCTTGATCAGATCGATATATGTCTTGCTAGCGGCGAATCCACGAAGAGCAGGTTTAGTTTGATTTTGAACTGCTTCAAGCCAATTCTGAACACGAAAAAGTGCTTTATATGGATTGACTATTCTGATCGTTAGTAATAGCTGTATGTCCATGGGTAGCAAGTCTTTTGACTCTGCTCCACCAATAAAAGTGTAGAAAATATCATCTTGAACTATAATATAATCTATCTTTTCTTGATGAGAAATGGTCTTTTCAATTAATTTTCCTTGTTCTTCTGCCTGTTCGAAGGAGACCCATCTAAATTCATATCTATAAACAGAATGAATAAATGGAATCCCTATCCACATTAATCCGCCCATTCTTTGAGGTTCAGGTCGTAGTTCTTGATTTGAGTCAGGCTCTTTCTTATGAATTTCCCATTCTTGATTAAGCCCATATCCTTGATAGCACATTATTATTTTTTGAAATTCACCAAATTTTAGAATTGCTTTAGCTTGTCCTTCTTTAACAATTGTAAAAAAAATGTTGTTTTTTGCTAAAAGGTAAACTAAAGCGACAGGGCCAAAAACAATTAGGACCGATCCGATTAAATATAGTCCAACATAAATACCATCTAAAAAATTTTCCATTTTCTCATACCTCCAATTCAGTATTGTTAAATTTTTAAAGGGCTGATGAAATCAGTCCTTATTTTCCTAATTTCATTGTTTATATTATATATAAGAAATTATAAAAAGTCAAGGGTTGAGCGCTTGCTAAATTAAAGATAATGTTTTAGCATATAGATATGCGGACGTGGCGGAACTGGTAGACGCGCTGGGTTTAGGTCCCAGTGGGATTTATCCCTTGTGGGTTCGACTCCCACCGTCCGTACCAATATAAAAATCACATCTTGAAAGATGTGACTTTTATATTTTAATATTCTATTTGATTATTCTTCTTTGTTTTCTCCTGTTTCTACAGGATATAAGTCAGGGGATTTGTAATTGGAATAAAAAATTTGTTTTTCTAATTCATCTCCACTTAGTTTATAGACTTCTTGAGTTAAGACGGTTTTCATAGAGCCGTCTTCATTGTTTTCTAAGATATAAGGTCCTTTAATTTCAACTCTTCTTTTATCATCAGTACCATAAAAATTTACAAAAACTTCATTGCCTTGAACATAAGTTTCAATTAAAAGATGATCAGGGGTATTGTTAACGAAACGTAAATCTGGTTTAGGATCATAAACAGTGGCATCAAATCCTTGAGGATTGTAATAAGCAACAGGAAAAGCGTGATATTGGCGTTCAGTTATTTTTAAACCAGAGTTAATTGCTGATCTAAAAAAAGTAGTTGAGACCTGACAAACTCCGCCACCATATTCAGGAATGGTTTTATTTTTTTTAATGACAAGTTCAGCCAAATATCCTTGATCTGGACCTGTCTCTCCTAAAAAATTAATAAAAGAAAATTCTTCATTTGGTTCAAGAATATATCCATTTAATTTTTCAACAGCAGTTTTAATATTGTGTTTACGATTAGCAGGTGAGCCAGCAAAGTTAGAATTTCCTTGGCCAATTATTTTTTTTATACCTAATTTATTTGTCTGCCATAATTTAATATTTGGCAATGCTTTATCAGCAATAATGTTTGTATTTTTAATTGAAGGATTTGCTAAAATATTTTTTATTAAATTATTAAATGTTAAATCTTTTTTAACTTCAAAGCCATATTGATCAGGAATAAAAATAGTTGTTTTGTTTCCTTCGGTCTCTAATTCTGCATTTACAACTGGTTGATCAACTCTATCTGCAAATTTATTTAAATATTTTTTTACTTTTTCATTATCTAAGGTGAATCCAAGTATTTTATTATCTGAATTTTCTTCTTTGATCGATTCAAAAGCTATCCAGTCAATTAAAATGGCTTTATCTATTCTATACTTTTCATTTTCAAAGATTAAATAATATGGTTGATTGGATAATATTCGTTGAGCTATTTTTTGAGCTGTTTCAACTTCGTTATTTTGAATTTCAGGTTCATCAATAATTAATTCTAAGGCAATCGATTCAATAGTAAAAGATTTAATTTGTTTATCTATATTCCTTATTAGTTGTTCTCTGTCTATTGTAATTCCTTGATTTGAATGTTGGAGTGAAAAATCATTAATCTCTGTATTAAAAAATAAAGTAGCATTTTGAGCTGGTTTCTCTATATTTTCTAAAAGTTCTTCTGTTTTGTTTTGAAATTGTTCTTGATTTATTTGATATGATAATTGTAGATTATATAAACCCAAAAGAGATGCTATTTGGTTTTTAGAGTTAATAAAGAAATTTGAGCCATGTCCGATAAAATATGCATGACCAATATTTTCTTGAGAATTTAATTCAAATCCTAAATCAGTTAGATTAATTAACCAACTTTTATCATTATAAACGAATTTAAGTTCTTGTTTAGCAAAATTATTCCATTCATTTTTTAAAAATTCTTTACTATCAGAAATGCATTTTCCGCTTAAAGATAAATTGGCTATTTTAATACCATAGGCAATTTTTTGACTATTAACAATTTGAAGGGTTAAAATAATATATGTTAAGCAGATAAAAAGAATCAGACAAAAAATAGTTATATTCTTTTTTATGTTCATATATATAATAATAACATAAAACAGGGATACGTAATATTGTATCCCTGTTTTATTCTATTTATTAAAACCTATTCACTTTTAATCATTATTTTCTTGGTTTTGACTTTTTCAATCTTAGGCAGTCTGATTGTTAAAATACCATTTTTCATTTCTGCTTCAGCTTTATCAACTTCTACATCAACAGGTAAAATGATTGAACGGGAAAATGGTCCCCAATAACATTCTTGATAATAATAATCTTCTTCTTTAGCTTCTTCATCCTTTTTTCTGCTTCCTTTAATTGTGATCATGTCATTAGTCATGCTAATATCAATGGCATCAGATTTTACACCAGCAATAGTTGATTTAATTACAATTTCAGTAGGAGTTTGATAAACATCAATTGTCAATTGTCCATCTGATTCTGTTAACCATTCTTCAGATTTTTCTTTTTCTATAACTGGGCTTTCCTCTTTAGGTCTAGATATTTTTTTTGTTTGCATTTTTATTGAAGTATCTTTTTTGGCTTCAATAGGCCTTGAAGATACTTTTGTTTTAATTGTAGATTTTTTGTTTTTTGTTTTTTCAGAATTATTTTCATCTGAAAAGTTAGCGCCAGTTAATTTTTCAAAAAATGATGATGACATAATTTAATCTCCTTATTAAAGTTAAATTTTACAAATTGATTGTTGTTTTTTTAATTTTCTAAAGCAATAAGAGACGATTAGAGATGCAGAAACTAATAAGATAACAATCAGAGAGAAAAAGAATAGTTTATAATCAGTTTTTTCAAAAGTAGTTAGAACAAGATAATTATAACAACTATGGAAAGCGATAGCAAGGGTTAGGCCCGTTAAGATAAATTTTGTTCTTTTTTTTGTTTCTAATAATCCACGAGCTAACCAATACCCGACCATAGCTGAAGCCAATGTATGGAGTAAAGTTGCTCCTAAAAAACGAAATCCCATTATTCCTATTGCTTGTCCGAAATCAGGAAAAGATATTTTAAAAAGAATCATTAAATTTTCAACTGAAGCAAATCCCAAAGCTGCTACAATACAATATATCATAGCGTCAGTTGGTTCGTCAAATATAGATTTTTTAATAACTTTAAATTTAACCACGGCATATTTAAGGTATTCTTCAACTAGAGCAGGGATTAAAGTAACTGCTAAAATAGCGCTAAGAAAGTTATTTTGTGGCATACTTGATAATATATCAATTGGATTAGTTGTTGGTTTTAAAAGCCATATTAGGGCCATTTCAAAAATAATAGCTATTGGGGCGATAAGCATACCAAAAAAGAAAACCTTTATAATCATAGAATTAGGTTCTGGATTTTTATCTTTTTTTAAATAAAAAGAAAGCCAGATTAAGCTGGGCAAGAGCCCAAGTAGAATATAAAAAAAGTATTGCATATTATGTTAAATGTTATTTTAGTTTATTATTATTTTTAATTATTTTCAAGTTCATATACAGCAGCCATAGCGATCATAGCTCCATTGTCTGTGCATAATTTAATTTCAGGCATTTGAAAATTAATATTAGATAAATCTTTATTAATTTTTTCTTTTATTTGTTTTCTCAATTCTAAATTAGCAGCTACTCCACCTGATAAAATTATTGTTTTAACATTAAATTCATTTGCAGCTTTAATAGTCTTATTAATTAAAACATCAATTACAGCTTGTTGGAAAGAAGCTGCCATATCATTTATATATTTTTCAGAAAGTTTTTTTTCTTTTTTAACTTCATAAAATACAGCGGTTTTTAATCCAGAAAAAGAAAAATCATAATCTTTGCTTTTAATCATAGGTCTAGGTAAATTAAAGGCAAAAGGATCACCATTTAGGGCTCGTTGAGAAAGTATCGGTCCACCAGGATAACCAAGTCCTAATAATTTTGCAACTTTATCAAATGCTTCTCCAGCTGCATCATCTCGTGTTTCTCCTAGTATTTTGTAATCCTTATGATTTTCCATTAAAACTAATTGAGTATGTCCTCCAGAAACAACTAAACAAAGAATAGGGAATTCTATATTAGAATTATTTAACCAATTAGCATATATATGTCCTTTAATATGATTAATCTCAATTATTGGCATAGACCAATTATATGCCAATGCTTTAGCAAAATTAATTCCAACTAAAAGACAGGGGAGTAATCCTGGTTCTTTGGTCACAGCGATTAAATCTATCTTAGGATTGTTAGCTTGTTCAAGTGCTTCTTCAAGAGTTGGTTTAATGTTCTCTAGATGTGCTCTTGCAGCTAAATTAGGGACAACTCCACCATAGGGTGCGTGAACTTCAATTTGTGAAGAAATTATATTAGACAAGATTTGGCACTCTTTTTGTTGATTGCATTTTATTAAAGCAATTCCTGTATCATCACAAGATGTTTCTATTCCTAGAATAATCATGCTTATACTTTATCAGGCATCTTGATTTTTTTCAAATTTTTGTTAAAATGTTTTAGTGTATTAGATGGCCTTATCGTCTAATGGTTAGCCCCGATGTTAAATCGGGATCCCGACTTTACGTCGGGAGACGCCAAGTTTCAAATATGCCTTACGTTTATATATTAAAAACTTCAAAAGATACATATTACATTGGGAGCACTGATGACATAGAGAAGAGAATAGATTATCATCAAAGAGGAAAAGTAAAAAGCACAAAAGATAAATTGCCTGTGAGTTTGGTTTTTAAGGAATATCATAAAACTACTTCGGAAGCTAGGATTAAAGAAAGCAAGATTAAAAAATGGAAAAGTAGAAAAATGATAGAAGCTTTAATTAAATAATATGGCCCCATCGTCTATCGGTTAGGACGCTAGGTTTTCATCCTAGTAAGAGGAGTTCGACTCTCCTTGGGGCTACTTGTCGTAAAAAAATATCTTTTTAGAATAATATGTTTAAAGAATTAACAAAAAAAGATGCTATAAAATATTTAGGTATTCCCGATAAAGACTTCGAAAATTATTTTAAATTCAGCAAAGAGTTGGAAGGGTATCAGAAAAAAAATAAAAGATGGTATTTTAAGGTTAGCCATTTAGATAAATGGAAAATATCAAAAAAAAGCAGAACGATAAATCTGTTTATGTTCGAATATGAAAAGTGTTTCAAATTTGCTATTAAAATGGTTTATGGCGGATTATCTCTTCATGGTATAAGAGGGAAAAGAACAGAGGTCCAAGCAGCTGACGACGTTATATTGGGTATTTTAGCTGAATATGCCATAAAGAAATTTTTAAAAAATAATTTTCAAATAGAAATAAAACTTGATGAAGCAGTACATCCAAACGAAATAACTCCTCAAGACTTCGATAAAATAAAAGATAGTAATACGAATAAATTTAGAATCCCTAATCTTGGAGTTGGCGTTAAGGCAAGTAAAATGAAAAATGCCTTCTTGGTTTTAGGAGCGAACGAGGTAGAATTTAAGGATAGGAAAAGCGATGTTTATATATTTGCTAGAGTAGGTTTGCCTAGCGATCATTTATTTAGAATATTAAGAAGCCATTCTTTTTTTTATAAACTAAGAAAATTTTTCGAAAAAAATAAAGAATTTAGACAAATCGAAGAACTTAAAAATATTCCAATATGGATTTGTGGTTTTATTTACGCTAATGAATTAGAAAAAGTCAAAAAGATACCTGGACAAGAATTTTCTAACGGTTATAGGTATGTTAAGAATGTAAAACAAATGCATAATTCTGACGAAGAATGGAAAAAATTAATTAGCAAGCTTTAGGTTTTTATAGCCCTAATTATTTGCTTTGCAATTCTGTAAATTACAGGGACAGTTACTGAGTTTCCAATTTGCTTATATAAGGCGGAAGTAGATATACTGTCGGGTAGCTTATAGTTTTTTGGAAGACCTTGTATCCTTGCACATTCTGTTGGCGTAAGTTTTCTTATACCTTTGTTGTCTTTTATGATTGGAACATTATGGCCTCCAGTACCCATGTTGGCTGTTAGCGTCGGACAGACGCCTTTTTTATTTTCTCTAACATATTTTCTTCTCCATTGGTAAACAGTATCTTTTTTAACAATATGATCCTTAATTTTAGCGTATAATGGTTTATTATTATAATAATATTTTTTATCAACATTACTTTCAAGTAAATCAGATATTTTTGTTTTTAATTTAATAGGATTTGGAAAATTAAATTTGTCTGCGTGTTTTTTATTTTTAAATCCGACAATATATACTCTTTCTCTGTTTTGTGGGACATTGCCATAATTCATGCTATTGAGAACTTTAGCTTTTATATAATAGCCGAGATCTTCTAACGTTTCTTTTATTGTCCTAAATGTTCTGCCCTCGTCGTGCCCTTGTAGATTTTTAACATTCTCAAGTAAAAATCCAGTTGGTTTTTTGGCTTCTATGATCCTTGCAATATCAAAAAATAGATTGCCTCGTCCTTTTTCGTCTTTGAATCCTTGTCTGTGTCCAGCAATTGAAAAAGCCTGGCAAGGGAATCCTCCGAGCAAAAAATCGAATTCGGGTAGATCATTTATTCCAATTTTTCTTATATCTTCAACAATTAACTTGCTTTCTGGAAAATTAAGATTGTAAGTAGTTTCGCATTGCGATTCATAATCATTTGAGAAAACAGTCCTGAATCCGGCTTTTTCAAATCCCAATCTTATACCTCCAATACCTGCAAAAAGATCAATCGTTTTTAACAGCTTTTTATTTACAGACTTAGCCGTATCAGTAAAGCTTCGGATTATTTTATAGACTACTCCTCTTATTTCAACTTGTTTTCTGTATAATGGAAGCATAGACTGATTGGCTGGTTGTAATCTGAATCTGTTATTTTCTCTGTAAATTTTTTTTAGAGTTGCTTTATTATCGTCTATGATTGCCACTACGGTTTGACCATTCTCAGCTACTGATTGCTTCTTTATTACGACAATGTCGCTATTAAAAATTCCTTCATCAATCATGCTATTGCCTTTGACTCTTAAGGCGTAAAAATCATTGACATTGCCAGGGAGGTCACGATATGCAATAGAAATTTTTTCGTTATGCATTTCTATTGCTTCGATTGGCTGTCCAGCTGTGATAATTCCAAGCAAGGGAATTTGAATTAAATCAGATAGTTTTCTTTTATCATTTAATTGAATAGATCTTGGCTGATTCTCTATTTTTCTAAGATATCCTTTATTTCTTAAGTTCTCTATGTGCTTATGAACGGTTGCTAAAGATGAGAGACGAAAATGATTTTTTATTTCTTCAATAGTTGGTGCATAATCATTCTCTTTGATGAATTCTTTGATATAATCCAATATTTGTTTTTGTCTTTTAGTTAGCATAATATTTATCTATATGTTAATATTATACCATAGCGAAAGAAAAGCGAAAATAGTGTTAATGTGGATAAGTTTTTAATCGTTAAATTATTAAGGCAAATTTGTAAAAAAAGAAAGAAAAAAATAAGTTTATAAATTAAAGATATTATTACGGTTAAAATTAAAGTTAAAAAAATAATTTATATTTTGATGTTGTCGATTTTAGAAAATAAGGGATAGGAATTTGATTCAAGCTCTTACCATCATGACATAAATTCTCAATGTAACAGACTACCACATTTTATAATAAATAAAATAAAATTATTTATAGCTACTAAAGCTTTTATAGTCCACGACGACATTCAGCATGCGGAGCCCTATTGGAAGTTTAATTTAATGCTAATGGGGTTTGACTAATGGTCGGACCCTATTTGTATTTTCAGAGATGACTAATGGGTTATTTAATAAATAGGTTTTAAAATTATCTAGCCAATTAAAGGTTCGAAAATCGTCCCATCGGAGGAGCACTTAAAATAACCGTTTATCTATACGGTTATTTTTAATAGGGGGCGTGGACGTTAGAATTTTTTGGTGGTAAAATTTAATTATATGAATAGAAAAACTCAAACAACGGAATCTTACAATAAAAATGCGCTCGCTTTTGCTAAAAAGTTTAATGAAATCGGAACTAGAGTAGGTGATATCAAAAGAGCATTTAGTCTTATAAAAAAAGATGATCCAAAGGTGGTTGAAATCGGATGCGGGAATGGAAGGGATGCTAAAGAAATATTAAAATATACAAGTAACTATCTTGGAATTGATATCTCTAAGGAACTAATAAAAATAGCAAAGAAAGAAATTTCTGACGGTAAATTTGAGGTTGCTGATTTTGAAACATTTGATTTTCCCGAAAATATAGATATTATTTTTGCTTTTTCTTCATTAATTCATTCCAACTGGGATGATACTAAAAAAATTTTAGATAAACTTTACAAAGTATTAGCTGATAAGGGGATATTCTATATTTCTCTTAAGTACGGGAACTATAGAGAAATTATGAAAGAAGACGAACTTGGAATTAGAACTAATTATTTTTATTCGCCAGAAGAAATAGAAAAGTTAGCAGGTAAAAGGTATAAAACTATTTATAAGGAGATACAAGATTTAAGGGGGCAGAAATTGTTTAAGATTGTTTTGAAAAAGATGTAAAATAAGTTCTAAATCATAGATAACGATATTTTCTCCGAGCCTTGTTTTAAGACATTTTTATTGTGCGTAGAGTCCCTATGGTACATTCAATAATGTTCCAACTTAGCCCTAGGTGGGCTACTTGATTTTAATAATAAATCTTAGTATAATAAAATAAAGTTAACGAGGGGCCAAAAAAAGTGAGAGACGAGAATGATAAATTTCTCGCCCGAACACCCTTTAAAGAAATTATATCCTAAGGGGATATAAATTGAAGGGTCAGTTCATCTATATAGAGATTTAATTATCTCGTAGGTAAAGATGCCTTTCAGGTGCCACCATTACATCACGAGTCGATGTAATGGCAAAAAATCAGCGATTTTTATAATCTTGCTGACAAGGTGTAAGGGAGAAAGAAAGGAGCTTGCTGCCACTTCTCCTCCTCTCGCTAATTCTAAAAAAAGAGCAGGTGTTAAACACGCCTGCTTTGTAATTTGACAGGATAGCATTTACGTGCTATTCTTTTTTATATGAAAGGAAAATGGTTGGTATTTTTTTTAATATTGTCCCTAGGAGGGACTTTTAGTTTTTCTGTTAAAGCTTTTGAAATTAAAGAGGATTTTCCTCGTTTGGCTAATTATTATCTTCAGCCATTAATTTTAAAAGGATATTATGATAATCTAGCAAAATATGATTTATTGATTTTAGATGTTGATGTTCAAACAATTGATACAAATATATTTTTTCAAATTGAAAAAGATAATCCTAATATTAAGTTTTTTGCATATATTCCGAGTCAGAGTGTTAATGTTCAAGATTTGAGTTCATGGGCACGTTTACGTAAAATTAATTATGAAAAAGTAAATAATGAAGATTGGTGGTTAAAAGATAGTTCTGGAGAAATTATTAACCTATCTAATATTTGGCCAACAATTAAATTTGTTGACCTAGGAGATGAATGGGTTAATCATCTTTCTAATTTAGTTAAAGAGGATATAGTCGATAGAAATGTTTGGGATGGAATTTTTTATGATATGGTTTTCGCTGATATTGGATGGCTTAATAATAGTGATATTGATATTAATGGAGATGGAGAGAGAGATAATGTTGATTTGACTAATAAATATTGGAAAGAGCAAATGCAAGAATTATTAAATCAGACAAAATCAAAAATAGGTCTTATCCCATTGATAATTAATTTAGCTAAAATTAATAGTTATGAAAATGAATTAGATGGATTAATGATAGAAAATTTTCCTAGTCCTCATTTAACAGATAATAATTGGACAGATATAATTGAATATTATTTAAATGATTTACCTTTAAAAATTAAATCACCACAGATAGTCATTGTTAATGCTAATACTGACAATAGAGGAGTAATGAGTAGTTATCAAGAAATGCGCTTTGGATTAACTAGTACATTGTTGGGTGACGGTTATTATTCTTTTGATTCTGGTGATCAATCACATGCTCAGACTTGGTGGTATGATGAGTATGACGTTAGATTGGGTAAGTCAGTTTCTGATCCATATAATTTACTTGAATTAGATAATCAAAAAATTAAGCCAGGACTTTGGCGTAGGGATTTTGAACAAGGAATTATCTTAGTAAACTCAACAGGTCAAAAACAAAATTATTTTTTTAATAATGAAGAGTTTGAGACAATTAATGGGACACAGGATAGAAGGGTTAATAATGGAATAAAAACTAATTTAATTAAATTAGAATCAAATGATGGTATTGTATTATTAAAAGCAAATAAAGAAATCAGGAATAATAGTTTTAATAATGGTAATTTTGTAAGAGTTTTTAATAAAAACGGGAAACAATCTCAAAACGGATTTTTCATGTTTAAAGATAATTTTCAAGGTAATATTAAGGTTTTATTAACAGATTTAGATAATGATAATTCTGATGAAACATTGATTGCTGATAATGAGAATATTTTGATATATAAAGACAATCAGAAAATAAAAGAAATAAAAGCATATGATTTTAATGGAAATATATCTTTATCAGTTGGTGATTTTAATAGAGATTATTTAAAGGAAATAGTTAGTTCAGCTGGGATCGGCAATGTTCCTCGTGTTAAGGTATTTAATCAACAGGGTGAATTACTTAGTGAATTTATGGCTTATGATGAAAATTTTAGAGGTGGAGTTAATGTTGCAGTCGGTGATATTAATAATGACGGAGTTGAAGAAATAGTAACTGGAACTGGTTTTAGTGGCGGTCCTCATGTTAGGATATTCAATCAGCAAGGTGAAATTTTAAATGAATTTATGGCTTATGATGAAAACTTTAGAGGCGGAGTCAATGTTGCAGTCGGCGATATTAATAATGACGATTTTGATGAAATAATTACTGGCGCTGGACCAACTGGAGGACCTCATGTTAAGGTATTTAATCAACAGGGTGAATTACTTAGTGAATTTATGGCTTATGATGAAAATAATAAAGATGGTATAATGGTAATGAGCGATGATTTAAATAAAGATGGATTTAGTGAAATTTTAATAGGAACAAGTAATTTTTAAATTAATATGAATAATCAAATATCAAAAAAATCTTATATATTTTTATTAGTTGTTATAATAATATCTTTTGCTTCAGTCTGGTATTCTTGTAAAATAACAATTAAAGAAATTAATTTATTAACTAGTAATATAGCTGGAATTATCAGTGAAGAAGGAGATCATTCCGATGAAGATATAGACGAAGACATAGATAAACCAGATGATTCAAAAGAACAAGAAGAATTTGTTTGTCTAATGCCTGCTATTAAAATATTATCAGCAGGTTATTACTATGGTTCTCAGGGAGATCAGTTAGGAATTGGTCCTTTGCCTCCAGTGGTTGATATTCAGACTAATTATTGGATTTTTTGGGAAATAATTCAGAATAATAAAGATTTAAATAATTTTGAAATCTCTGCGGAATTGCCTGATAATGTCGTTTGGACTAACAATAAAACAGCTTTGTCCGGAAGCTTAAAATATGGAGAAGTTAGTAAAAAAGTAATTTGGACAGTTGATCAAGTAGATAAAAATAAAGGAAATTATAAAATTGGTTTTGAAATTGGTTTAATTCCAGCAGATCAAGATATTAATAGTATTTTAAATTTATTAACTAATATTCAATATAAAGCGATAGATAAATCTTGTCAGCAAGAAATAAAAGGAAAACTGAATAATATTACAACTGATTTAATATATGATAATCTAGCCAAAAACAAAGGGATTATTGTTCCATCAGAATAGACCGATGTTATCTAAAGATAAATATTATTTAAAGCTTGGTAAAGCAAGTGACTTAAAAGACCCGAAAGAAAAATTTATCTATCGGGTTTTTGAGATTTTGCCTGGTGCATTGGCATGGGCTACTTTATTAAGTGTTATTTCTCTTTCTTGGCTTAGACCAGTTTGGGTTGCTGTTTTTATTATTACCTTTGATGTTTATTGGGTTCTTAAAACTATATATTTTTCTGTACATTTAAGAATGAGTTATAGGAGAATGAAAAAGAATATAAAGATTGACTGGATGGAAAAAGTTAAACAACAGAAAAATTGGCAGAGAATTCATCATTTAATTATTTTGCCTTTTTATAAAGAACCATTAGAAGTAGTTAGAGGAACTATTCAAGCGATTGTTGATTCTGATTATTTAAAAGATAAAATGATTATTGTTTTAGCTACAGAAGAAAGAGCCGGAGAAGAGGCCAAAGAAACAGCCCGTATAATTGAAAAAGAATTTGCTGATAAATTTTATAAATTTTTGATTACAGTTCATCCAAAAGATATTGAAGGGGAAATAATTGGAAAGGGAGCTAATAGTACTTGGGCAGGAATACAAGTAAAAGAAAAAATTATTGATTTTTTGAATATTCCCTATGAAGATATTGTTGTCTCTGCTTTTGATATTGATACTAGGGCTTATCCAAAATATTTTTCTTGTTTAACTTATTATTATTTAACAGCCGAAAAGCCAACAAGAACGAGTTATCAGCCGGTGCCTGTTTTTAATAATAATATTTGGCAAGCTCCCTGTGTTTCTAGAGTAGTCGCTACTTCTGGAACTTTTTGGCAAATGATTCAGCAACAAAGACCAGAACGTCTTTCTACTTTTTCTTCTCAATCATTGAGTTTCAAAACATTAGTTGAAGTTGATTTTTGGCCTGTTAATATGGTCTCTGAAGATTCTCGTATATTTTGGCAGAATCTTCTTTATTATGATGCGGACTATAGTGTAATTCCTTTGAATTATCCAGTTTCAATGGATGCGAATTTAGCTCCAACTTTTTTAAAAACATCTATTAATGTCTATAAGCAACAACGACGTTGGGGTTGGGGAGTAGAAAATGTTCCTTATCTATTTTTTGGTTTTTGGAAGAATAAGAAGATTTCTAATCGTAAAAAATGGCATTGGACTTGGGTGCAATTAGAAGGATTTTGGTCATGGGCAACTAATGCAATTTTAATTTTTCTTCTTGGTTGGTTACCTTTGTATCTCGGTGGAGATAGTTTTAATATTACTGTTTTGTCATATAATTTACCTCGTGTAACTAGATTTCTAATGACAATTGCTATGATTGGCTTAGTTGGTTCTGCTATCTATAGTACACTTCTTTTACCTAAAAGACCAAAAGGACAAGGTATCATTAAATATTTAGGAATGATTATCCAATGGATTTTAATCCCTTTTACAATTCTTGTTTTTGGAGCTTTGCCTGGATTAGAAGCTCAAACCCGTTTATTGCTAGGTAAGTATATGGGATTTTGGGTAACTCCTAAGAAAAAATAAAAAAACATGCTTTAAGCATGATATTTTAAAAGGCCCCGCTGTCGCTATCTAGTTGCCTCGAGAAAAGCATTACTATTTAACGACAAAAATGCGGGACCAATGTTCTTATTATTCTAATCTATTCTATATTTTTTGTAAAGAGAAACCGGAAGGCATTTTGCCTTCCGGTTCTATTGTTTATCAAAGGAGTGTCTCGAGACAATATATGCCCACTTCTTTGACAGACAATTTTAGATGCTTACATCTTGACAATGTAAACATCTCCTGGCTTCTGGATTTGCCAGAAGCCTTTTCTCTTCTATGTATCCGCCGCAATCTTGGCAAGATCCATAGTTTCCAGATTCAAGCCTTAACAATGCACTGTTAATATTTAACAGGCATTTTGCCAGGCTCAAGGCTCTTTGCCTTTTGCTTGCCGGAGAAGTGCAATTATCCAGATATGCATTGTGTCCTTCTCCGTTTAAGGCTCCTTCCAGCGCCTTGTTGTTTATCCGGATTTGTTCTTCTATTTCCTTCTTTTTCTCTTCCAACCTTTCCTTTATACTCTCTGTATCTAATAATAGCATTTCTTTATCCTCCTCAGGGTATTCAATTTTTAAACTATAAACATTTTACATCATATAACTGATTTTGTCAAGGGTTATTCCATGTGAATAATATTTTGAAATTGTTTGAGTTTGTTTTCTATCTCTGGGTTTGAAATATTTTTTTCTATTATTATATTTGCTGCTTCGCGGCTTTTTTTAATTAAATCTAAATCATCTAACGAAGCCATTATTAAATCTGGTAAACCTGATTGTCTTATTCCTATAAAATCTCCGGGTCCACGTATTTTTAAATCTTTTTCAGCTAATTCAAATCCGTCTTTAGCTGTTAAGATTGCTTTAAGTCGTTCATTTGTTTTTTTAGCATTTGAGTCTGTGAATAAGAAACAATATGACTGATGAATTCCTCTGCCAATTCTTCCTCTGAATTGATGAAGTTGAGATAACCCAAAACGATCAGCTCCTTCAATTATCATTATGGTAGCATTAGGTATATCAACTCCAACTTCTATCACTGAAGTAGAAATTAAAATATCTGTTTTTCTATTTTTAAAATCTTTCATAATCTCTTCTTTTTCTTTAGGTTTTAATTTTCCATGCAGCATAGCAATTTTAAAATCAGGAAAAATTTCTTTAGAAAGTTTTTTATATTCTTGAATAACTGATTTAAGAGCCATTTTTTCAGATTCATCAATTAGAGGACAAACAACAAAAGCCTGTTTTTTTTGTTTGATTTGCTTTCTTATAAAATCATATGCTTTTTGGCGATCATTTGGAGTAATGAGTTTAGTAATAATTTTTTTTCTGCCTTTTGGCATTTTTTTGATTAAAGAAATATCTAGGTCTCCATAAATAGTTAAAGACAATGTTCTAGGGATAGGAGTAGCTGTCATAGATAATAAATGAGGAACGGTAGAAAGGCCGTCTTTTATTTGATAAACCTTCTTTTGTAATGCAGCTCTTTGAGCTACTCCAAATCTATGTTGTTCATCAATAATAGCTAATATTAAATTCTTAAAAGATATACTTTCTTGAATGAGCGCATGGGTTCCAATAATGATATCTATTTTCCCTTGAGCTATTTGTTTTTTAAGTTCTAGTTTAGTTATTTCCTTTTTACTATTAACTTCTTTGTCTGTTCTTGTTAATAGAGCTATTTTTAACTTATATTTCTTAAGAAAATTATTAAATGTTTCAAAGTGTTGTTTTGCTAATATTTCAGTTGGTGCCATAAGTGCTATTTGATATCCTTTTTTAACAACTTCTAATCCGGTCATTAAAGCAACGATGGTTTTACCAGAACCAACATCTCCATTGAGTAGGCGATTCATTGGTTGTTTTTTAGATAAATCTTGAAAGATTTCCCAAGCAGCTATTCTTTGATCATCCGTTAATTTAAAAGGTAGGTTTTTAACAAATGTTTTAATCAATGATTCATTGAATGGAATATTGATTGCTGTTTCTTGGTTTAATTTTTGTTTTTGTTTAAGTGTAATTAGTTGTATTAAAAAAAGCTCATTAAAACTTAATCTTTGACGAGCTTTTTGCGCGGCAGAAATATTATTAGGAAAATGAATTTGTTCAATTGCTTGATTTAAATCCATTAACTGAAATTGTTTTTTAATTTCGATAGGTAAGAAATCATTTATTTCTTTTGCTAAATAAAGAATTGGTTTAATTAAATAACGAAGATAACGAGAGCTTAATCCTTCTGTTTCGTGATATATTGGAACTAATCTTCCCGTATGAACGGTATCTTTTTTGGTTAATTCATAAGATGGATTAGAAAGACAAAGAACTTTTTTAGCAAAAGTTAGCTTACCAGAAAGATTAACAGATACTTCTTTTTTAAGCGTTTCAATTAAATATGGTTGATTGAACCAAGTAACCTTAATAGTCCCTGTGTCATCCTTAACTAATGCTTCAGTTAAAACCATTCTTCTATGGAAAAGGCGAGTGTTTTTTATTTCAACAACCTTTGCTTGAATAGTTGAAATTTGTCCTTGTTTTAAATCTCTAATAGAAGTTATTTGACTAAAATCATCATAGCGATGTGGAAAATGAAAAAAAAGATCCTGAATAGTTTTGATGTTAAGCCTATGAAGCTTTTTCAAATATACAGGACCTACCTTTTGGATCTCTTCTATTTTGGTATTTATATTCATTAGTATCCTCGGCAGGACTCGAACCTGCAACCTCTTCCACCGCAAGGAAACGCTCTGTCCAGTTGAGCTACGAGGACATATCTTAGAATCCTATTTGACGAGAGACATTGTCAATTAATGATTCTTTGTGTTTTTTTTCTGGAATATATTTAATTAATATTTTTCTAATTTCAACAGGATTTTGTTCTCCAATCGGTATTTTAATGTAGGGCATAATCATTTTTTTGCTTCTTAAACTTAATTCTTTTATTTCAGGAGGGTTATAGAAAATCCAAAATGATCTAAGGTTTTCAAATGCATAAAGGGTTTGTTCAATTTTAATTCCTTTTGAAGTAATAGTTATTTTAATGTTCTTAGGTTTTTTTATAGCATAACTAGATATAGTAAAATAGCTTAAACCGATTAATAGGGCAAATAGAATATTTTTAGTGAAAATTGCTAATAGGAATAATATTCCAGAAATTATTCCTATTGTAATAAACCAAGATTTACTTTTTTGATGCTGCTCAAATTCAGGAGCAACCCATTCGATTTGATTATTATTTTCTTCCATAATTATGATTTATAAAATGTTTTTTAACAAATGCTCGACCAGAACCTGATTTTAAATATTTTTCAAATTCAAAGGCAATATATTTATCTTTAATTGCAAAATAAAAATCTAATTTTATAGGCAAGCGATTTGTTGTTGCTGCTATTTGTCCTTTTTCGTGTCTGTATAATCTTTTTTTGAGATCATTTGTGCAACCGATATAATAGCCATTTTTGCATTTTAAGCTATAGACATAATACATATTTATTATATATTTATCCCGCTTTTGCGTGTCTGCTGGCGGACTTTGTCGCGCCGCAGCCACGCTTCAGCGTGGCGAAGGCGGAGAGGGAGGGATTCGAACCCTCAAGCCCAAAAGGGCGCCAGTTTTCAAGACTGGTGCAATAACCGTTATGCGACCTCTCCCAGATTGTCTTTCTTGGCGGAAGAGGCGGGATTCGAACCCGCAAGCCCACAAGGGGCGACACCTTAGCAGGGTGTTGGAATACCATTATCCGACTCTTCCTTTGATATTAATTTACCATTTTGTTTCTTAACAGTCAATCAACCCCGGGCGAGAAGTTTTAGAAACTTTTTTTTGGTTGGTTTAAATATAGAGTTATTATATCTGGTATAGTGGCTTTTTCTAATTAAAATATACGCGTTGATGATTTGACTGATTTTTTAAAAGTGATAGAATAGGGTTAAATTATCCATAGTTAGCTGGGGTCGTATAATGGAATTATGAGCAGGATTGTCACCCGCAAGATACGAGTTCAATTCTCGTCCCCAGCTAATTGTGGACAATTTGCCGATAGCCACTTGACAAGGATTTCTGATGCGTTAAACTATGAATGACAATCCTTGCAAAGTATTTTGCGGGTAATCATACAACTAACAAAATTTGTTGTTGTGTGGGTTGCCAGAAAGCTCCTTCGGGGGCTTTTTGGTTTAGTTATCGAGGTCCGACCTCTAGACTAAACGCTTGTTTGATATTTTATTTTCCTATTTCTTCTGCTAATAATTCTGATTAGTGAAAACCAAATTTTCCAGTGGAGATTTGGGTTTATAGCTTAAAGACTAAAATTATCCTAAGTGGCAAGATATATTGTATCATTTTTTATTCCATATATTGTTTTTTTGTATCATAAATGATACAATTAAAGTGGTATTTGTAGTAAAAATGATATAGTTCAATATATGAAAAATTTAAAACACAATGACCGGCAAAAATTTATTATTGATTTTGCAAAAAAGAAAAAAAACTTTCAAACAAAAGACATTTTTGTAATTATCAAAGAAGAATTTGGTGTTGAGAGACTAACTGTTGTTAGAGATTTATCATTGTTAGTAAAAAATAATTTGTTAAAAAAACAAGGACAGGGACGATCCGTTGTTTATAAAATATCTTCACGATATCTAATGTTTGAAAAGGTTGATGTGGAGAAATATTTTTCATCTTCTTTTAATAATCGGGACGCCATGTCATCTTTTAATAATAACACCTTTCTTTTATTAGACGACAATCTTTTTACGTCAAAAGAAATAAGTCGATTGCGAAGTATTAATAATAAATATATTCACACTAAAAACAAGCTTCAAAAAGAAAGTCCAACAATTTTACAGCGAGAATGGGAACGATTGATAATAGAATTGTCTTGGAAATCTTCGGAAATAGAAGGGAATACTTATACTCTATTAGAAACGGAAGCACTTATTAAGGAATTGCACTATGCCAAGGGAAAAGATAAAGTAGAAGCACAAATGATTTTGAATCACAAAAGGGTACTAGATTTTATTTTGGGCAATGATGATTATCTTAAAACAATTAATATTAACAAAATTAAAAAGATTCATAGGCTATTAACAGAAGGCACTGGAATAAAGAATGATTTTAGGAATCATTCAGTTGGAATTACTGGGACAATTTATAGGCCATTGCCAAAGAAAATAGAAATTAATAAGGCTATGCAAAAATTAATAGAAACTTTAAAGAAAGTAGAAAATCCTTTTGCTAAGGCGTTTGTTGTTTTAATAATGATCGCCTATATCCAACCATTTGAAGATGGCAATAAGCGCACTTCTCGTATCATTGCTAATGCAATTTTGCATGCCAACGACAAATCAATGTTATCTTATCGTAATGTTGATGCCATAGAATATAAAAAGGCTATGCTATTATTTTACGAACAAAACAATCTTTCATATATTAAGAAAATATTTATAGAACAATTTGATTTTGCTGTGAAAAATTATTTCCATCAATAATTTAGTCTATCCACAACTATTAATTAATATATCTATGTTAAAATTAAAACATATGGATCAATTAGAAAATCAGCCACCACAACCAAATATTCAGGAACAAGAACCTCAACCAGAAGTACCTCAAAAACAAAGCATGTCTGTTTGGATTGTTGTTTTAATTATTTTAATAAGCGTTGCAGCAATAGCTATGTCCGGTTACGCTGCGTATTATTATTTTACTTCTGACGAGCCGATTGCATGTAAAATGGATGCTAAGGTTTGCCCTGATGGTTCTTCAGTTGGAAGAATCTCTCCAGATTGTGAATTTGCAGAGTGTCCAGAAGTTATTGACCCAACAGCCGATTGGCAGATGTATAGGAATGAAGAGTATGGATTCGAGTTGAAGCATCCTACTAATTGGAGAAAAATAGAAAATGATGGATTTATAGGGTTTGGACCACAGACAATAGCTTCAGATTCAATATTTACAATTTATAAAGATAAATCTATTCCTGAAGTTGGAGCTGGGTCTAATAGTAATCAAGAAATTACAAAAGTTGAAGATATTCAATTTAAAGGATTGGCAGCAAAAAATATATCTATTAAAAATATTTCTCTTAATAAGGTTTCTAATCGTATCTTTATGAATTACAATGATTTTATTCTATCAATAGGCCAGTCAACTATAAATAATACTGATTATCCTTTTGATCATAAGTATAATAATATAATAGATGAGATATTATCTACTTTCAAATTTATTGAAATTAAAGATAAACAAGAAACAATGACTCCACCCGAAAGACTTTGCTTTGATAACGGAGGTAGTTTTGTAGTAAGAGACGGAGAAAATTTTTGTATTTTTTCAGATGGAAAAGAATGTGGTGAATTTGGATTTAATAAGTGCGTAGAATCAAAAGGGATTTGGCATCCTATCTCTGCCCCGCCTTCTGGTATGAATTAAATAGAATTTATAAAAATTAATTTTTCTACTTTTAAATTTATTGATTAATCTTAATGTTGTTTTTTGAGGAATTTAAAAAATACCCGTCTGGGTATTTTTTTTATTATCCCCGAGCTATAACTAAACCAATGATCTTTTTGGGGTTTAAGGGTTTTAATGCTTTAGTGCATTCTTTCAATGTGGCGCCGGTGGTGGAGATGTCGTCTATGAGGATGATAGTTTTGTTTTTAATTAATCCAGAGGCGTCGTCCTTAAAATGACGCCCCTTTTCCAAAGGGACATCATTATTAAGGACAAGCCTCTTTTGTATGCTGTCATTTTTAAGGCACGGCCTCTTAGGTCCGACCTCTAGACTAAAGGCATTGTTAATATTTTCTTTTCTTTGTTTAGAATTTTCTAATTTTACTTGAGGTAGGGTATGTTTTGTTCTGATTAGAAGATTATTAATCATTGGAATATTTAATTCCTGACTAATAACTTGAGCTAATAATTCAGCTTGATTGAATCCTCTCCATTTAAGTCTTTTCCTATGCAATGGAACTGGAATTAAAATAGAATTATTCTTATTAAAATTATTAGGAAAATTATTTAATTTTTTAATCATTAATAATCCTAATGGTTTTGCTAATTCTTTTACAAAATCATATTTATAACGATGAACTATTTTTTTAATTAAAGGATTTTCATAATAACTAGCAATTAATAAATTATCTGATGGTAACTTAGTATTAAGTGGTAATTTATTAAAACAATTAAAACATATAAAAGAGCCTTCTTGGTTGCATCCGAGACAATGAATTGGAAAAAATATGCTTAAAATAGTTTTCCACATAAATAGTTTTTCTATTCCTTTAATTTATGCTATAATTTTTTATAGATAAAGAAAAGGGAAAAACTAAAATAATGTTTTTATTTAAAAAAAAGATAAATACTCATTTAGGTATTGATATTAGTGCTTCAGCTATTAAAATAGTTGAAATAAAAAAAGAAGAAGAGAGAAATGAGCTAATTAATTATGCAATTTTTTCTTTAGAAAAATATTTAAAAACAAAAAAGAAAGAATCTGATGCAGAGGATTTAAAAATTTCTAATGAAGAGATAGCAGAGATGATTAAGAAAACGATTATAAAAGCTAAAATCAAATCAAAAGATACATATTTTTCAGTTCCGGTTTATTCTAGTTTTTATACATTAATTGATTTTTCTGATATGACAGAGAAAGAAATTAAAACAGCAATACCATTTGAAGCAAAAAAATATATTCCAATTCCTATCACTGAAGTAATTTTAGACTGGAGCATAGTGGGTTCATCTAGTAGTGGGGGGAAAAAGCAAGTATTACTTATTGCTGTGCCAAAGAAAATTATTAATGACTATAATGAAATAGCTAAATTAGCTGGTTTAAATCTTAAAGGAATCGAAGGAGAAACATTTAGTTTATCCAGGTCTTTGATAGGTAATGATAAAAGTGTTATTATTCTAATTGATAGCGGTGCTCGTTCTATCAATGTTAGCATTATTGATGATGGCTTTATTAGAGTGACTCATAATTTAGAAATGGGAGGAAATAAAATAACTAAATCAATTGTTCAGCATATGAATATTGATTCGGAAAAAGCAGAATATTTAAAGAAAAGATTAGCTGATAAAGATAAATCATTTGAACTCAATCCTCAATTAGAAGAAATTGTGCAATTTTCTTTAGGAGCAATCATTATTGAAATCAAAAAGATTATTGATTCTTATCAAAATAAGTATAGTAGAAAAATTGAAAAAGGTATTTTAGCTGGAGGAGGAATTCATTTATCTGGATTTGTTGATGACTTATCGAATAGACTATCTTTAGATTCTTCTATTGGTAATCCATTCGCTAGAGTATCTTATCCTGATTCTCTCGGTCCAGTATTAAAAAAAATAAGTTCTTCTTTGGCAGTAGCTGTAGGATTAGCTATGAGAGAAGAATAAAAAATTTAAAAATATGGATATCAAATTAATGCCAGAAAAATATAAGAAGGAAGGAATCGGTAGTGGTTCAAAACTGTCTGGAAATGGTCTACTTAAGTTTTTTGGAAAATTTACATTTAAAGCTAATTCTTTATTTGTTTTATCGTTTGTTTTATTAATTAGTATTATTCTAATCTCTTTCGGATTGTGGGGATATAAGATTAATTTAAATGAAAATAAAGAAATTTTAGTTCAAAAAGTTGAAAAATTACAAAATCAGAGAGATCTTGATTTAGAAAATAATTTTATGGATTTAAAAGAAAAGATTGATAATTTTAAAGACATTATAAATAAACGAATTTATTCTTTGAATCTTTTAGAAACAATTGAAGAATTAACTCTTCCATTGGTTCAGTATAATGATTTTAGCGTTAATTTGAATGAATTATTAGTTAATTTAGGGATAGAGGCAGATAATTACAGTTCTCTTGCTAAGCAAGTAGTTATTTTTGAAGAAGATCCACGAATAAAATCTGTAATTTTTTCAGAGGTTAAATTAGAGAGAAGCGGTTTAGTCGGTTCAGATTTAGAAATTATATTAAATTCTAGTTTTTTACATTCAAAATAATTATGAATAAAAAATCTATTATTATTTCAATTAATTTATTACTCGGTGTTATTTTGTTTTTTGTTTTTATTGATCCACTTTGGAATTCAATTAAAATGTTGAAAATGGATATAATCAAACAAGAACAAGAAACAAAAAATATTGAAACTCTTTTACTTAATATTCAAAAATTAGAACAGGACTATCAAGAGATTGGAGTAGATATGAATGATATTTTTTTGGCCCTACCTAATGAAAAAGATATTCCATATTTAATAAATCAGTTTGAATTATTGGCCTCAAATAATGGTCTTTTATTAGAATCAATGAATTTTGATGAAGAGATTAATAGAAAAGATAAAAATGCTGTTTCCATAGGCAGAGCAAGAGCAGGACAGTCTGATAAACTTTTATCAGAATTTCCTTACTTGTCTTTTGAAATAGTATTAAACGGTTCATATAGTGGACTTAAGAGTTATTTAGAATCTTTGGGAAATAATATTCGTTTAATGGACGTTAGAACAATTGGTTTTAAAAAATATGAAGCAGAAAGTTCTGTTTTTAAATTTACATTAGGAGTATTAGTGTATTATCAATAATATTTATGAACTTAAAATCTATTTTTTTTAAAAAAGATTCATTGAGTTTTTCTCAAGATAAAAAACAACAAATACTATTAATTGTTTTTGTTTTAGTGATTTTTATTATCATCACCATTTTGTATTTTAAGCTTTGGCGTTCTTCTTTTATTCCAGTGAATACTGAAGAACAATTAGGAGACAAAGATGTTCGTATAGAAAAAATTATAGAAAAAATTAATTTTGATGTTAATTTTCTAAAGACCTCAAATTTTCAAGATTTAAAAACATATGGTCAATGGCCCTTAGAAATAGAAGAAAAAGGTAGGCAAAATCCATTTTTGCCATATTAGTATGGAACAGGATATAAAAATAGTAAAAGATAAAGCAAAGATATTAAAAATTCCTTTTATTGATTTAACTAATAAAGAAATTCCAATTGAGGTTTTAAAAGAAATTCCAGAAGAAGCAGCTTCTTTTTATAAATTTGTTCCTATTTCTAGACAAGAGAATATTCTTGAAGTAGGTATGGTTGATCCAGAGAATCTTAAGGCTAAAGAAGCTTTAAGATTTATTACGCGTAGAAGTGGATTAGAATCAAAGATTTATATTATTACTGAAATTGATTTTAAGAATATTTTAAAACAGTATAAGAGTTTTCATGGCGAGGTTGGAAAGGCTCTTAAAGAATTAGAAGAAGAAATAAAATTAGAAGGAGAAATGAAATCTCTTAAGGGCAAGCCGAGAGAAATGGCTGAAAGAATTGTTGCTGAAGCTCCAATAACTAAAATAGTTGCAGTTATATTAAGACATGCTACTGATGGAAATGCTTCAGATGTTCACATCGAATTAGTTGGCGATAGGGTTAAAGTTCGATTTAGAGTCGATGGCATTCTTCATACTAGCTTGTTTCTGCCTAAAGAGATTCATTCGTCTGTCGTTTCAAGGATTAAAATACTTTCTGATTTAAAGATTGATGAAACAAGGATGCCTCAAGATGGTAGATTTCATACAGTAGTTGCAGGAAAGAAAATTGATTTTAGAGTTTCTACATTGCCGACAGCTGGAGGAGAAAAAGTAGTTTTAAGAGTCCTAGATCCATCATCTGGATTGAAAGATTTTGTTAATTTAGGATTAGAAGGATATAATTTAGAAGTTTTGAATAAAGAGATTAAACAGCCATTTGGAATGATTTTAATTACAGGTCCGACTGGTTCAGGTAAATCAACTACTCTTTATGCTATTCTTAATAAATTAAACCAAGAAGGTGTGAATATTGTTAGTTTAGAAGATCCTGTTGAATATTTTATTGAAGGAGTTAATCAGTCACAAATTATGCCAGAGATAGGATATACCTTTGCTTCTGGCTTGCGTCATATTTTAAGACAAGATCCAGATATAATCATGGTAGGAGAGATTAGAGATCAAGAAACAGCTGAATTGTCTATTCATTCTGCTCTTACGGGACATATTTTACTTTCTACCTTACATACTAATAATGCAATTGGTGTAATTCCTCGCTTGATCGACATGAAGATTGATTCTTTCCTTTTGCCTTCTTCGTTGAATCTAATGATTGCTCAACGATTAGTAAGACGACTTTGTGAAAAATGTAAAGAAGAAATTAATGCTTCACCAGAAATTACTGAATTGATTGAAAAAGAATTGGCTGATTTAAATCCAATACATAGAAAATTATTTCCTTGGAAGAAGCCATTTAAAATTTATAGACCAGTTGGATGTAAATTTTGTGGTAACAAAGGAACTAAAGGAAGAATTGCTCTTTATGAAATATTAAGAATGACTCCTAAATTAGAAAATATTATTGTTCAAAAATCAAGTGAGAATATGATAAAAGAAGAGGCCATAGAACAAGGCATGATTACCATGAAGCAAGATGGAATTGCAAAATCACTTCAAGGTATTATTTCTTTTGAAGAAATGATTAGAATGGTCGAAGATTAAAAATAATAAATTAATAAAATCATGAAAAATAAAACTTGTCTGTTGGCAAAACAGGGATTTACATTAATAGAACTTTTAGTAGTAATAGCAATTTTAGGACTTTTAGCGACAATTATTTTGTTTAGTGTCGATACTGTTAGATCTAAAAGTCGGGATTCTCGCAGGGTAGTAGATATTAAAGTTGTTCAAGAAGGATTATCAATGTATTATAATGATTATTCTTCTTATCCTGATTCTGGAGGCAATCCAATTGAAATTAATGGAAGTAGCGATCTTATGTCGCAAGGATTAATTGATAGTGGGAATATGTCTGGAGTGCCCATTGATCCATTAAATATGGAAATGGATGGAGTAATATATAAATATTACTATGAATCATTTGATGATGAAAGTAATTACGAATTAATTTTTAATTTAGAAACAAATTCTATTTTAAATAGAATAAAAGGAGAAAATATAATTTATCCATAAATAATTATGAAAAAAATATTAATTATTGAAGATGATCCATTTCTTAGTGAAATGTATGCAGCTAAATTTATTGAAAATAACTTTGAAACAGAAGTAGCGTCTGATGGTAAATTGGGATTAGTTAAAATTGAAGAATTTCGTCCTGATTTAGTTCTTTTAGATATTGTCTTACCCAAAATGGATGGTTTTGAAGTATTAAAAAAAATAAAAGAGAAAGAGGAGTTAAGGGAAATTCCAATCGTTTTATTAACTAATTTGGGTCAAAAAAATGAAGTAGAAAAAGGATTAGCATTAGGAGCTCAAGAATATATTATTAAAGCGCATTTTACGCCAACAGCTGTGGTTACTAGAGTAAAAGAAATATTAGATAAAATTTAATATTATAAAAAAATGACTGATTATAAAAAAAGACTTGAAGAAATTTTAGACTTAGCAATTAAAGAGGATGCTAGTGATGTTCATTTTTCATCTGGTCGTGTTCCAACTCTTAGGGTTCATGGTTCTTTAGTGGCTTATGATAAATATCCTGTTTTAACTAAAGAAGATACAATGAGCTTGGCTTCTGTTCTTATGCCACCAGATCGTAAAGAACAATTTTTAAGCCAGAGAGACGTTGATTTGTCTTATGCTTATCAAGATAAAAGCAGATTTAGAGTTAATATTTATCATCAACTTGGTCAAGTTAGTATTGCTATGCGTTTAATACCAAATAAGATTAGAACGATCGATGAATTAAGCTTGCCATCTATTTGTCATAATTTTGCTAAAGCTCCTCAGGGTTTTTTCTT
>Ga0222667_1000055_pt1 | contig 72318 bp, 75 predicted proteins | sample AntAcemetagen657_FD_179854 | JGI IMG/M metagenome (GOLD analysis project Ga0222667, IMG submission 179854) | Saline water microbial communities from Ace Lake, Antarctica - #657 | ecosystem: Environmental > Aquatic > Non-marine Saline and Alkaline > Saline | place: Antarctica: Ace Lake... | reverse complement strand
ACGAATCGCTCTTCAAGAAAAATTAGAATCTCTTCATTTATGACTTTTCTTCGATATTTTGTGACTAAAATAAGATGAAAATACATCTTGAACACTGAATGATTATTATTGTCTAATTTCACCTTACCCACCCCATTTTATATGTTGATGACTTACACATATATTATACCATATTTATGATGGGATAGATGCTCGATTATGCAAAAGAAATTAAATGATATGATGCTAAAATCGCGGTTTCATTCATCTCCCACTTAGTACCTTGAAGAAGGAGTTTTCTGAAACATATTAGATAAATTGGTCTATTAATTTACTACTACAAAAAAAAGAAGCTTTCTCAGCTTCTTTAAATTTATAATGGCAGGGATATCAGGATTTGAACCCGAACTAACGGTTTTGGAGACCGCTGTGCTACCATTGACACCATATCCCTAAGCGCATTTATAAGTATAGCATAACAAATTCATAAATTGCAATCCATATAGGAAAAAAGGATAGAAATTATTTCCTATCCTTATCCTTATATTCGATATCTTTAAATATTGGTTTTGCATCTACAACTTGAGTTCCGTCTTTTCTAATGCCATAATTTCTTGTCTTATAACGTTCTCTTACGACTTTATGGAAGAATAACAGATATGTTACTAATGTTACAACTAAAACATAAATACCCATTGTACGCCAAATGACCCAATTGTATGGACGTAAATCACCATGATCAGTAACTAAATGATAACTCAAGATTTCTGATTCTGTAGGAACATTATCAGCAAATTGTGCTCTCAGTCTATAGTCATCTACATTAATTACAAGTGCACCATCTTTATTGAATGCACTTTCATCTGTAGGTGCTGTTGTTGCTAAAAATAGAGGTGAATCATTATAGACGAAATCTTTATTTTCATCAATAGAACCATCTGAATAAGTAACTTCAATTCTTGTTAAATTTGCTAGTGTGTCAGTATCGGGTATTTTTAAATAATCTTCGGCATCAAACAAGAATAGAACAGGTACATTATAATATGCAAATGGTTGTGAAGGATCGAAGAATATACTTCCTGTGTTTGTTAATGTTTCATCAACTAAAAGCGTATTTTCATCCAATTCAACAGTAATCTTAATGATTGGATCTTCAATTGGATAACCATTGTCTACGATATTAACATTGTTTACATAAATCATAAAACCATCATAGTAGGTTTTATCAGATACGATACCAACGCCATATGCACGCACGTTGATTTGATAATCACCGTCATTGTTTATATATTCATATATAAGTGGAGATTCTCTATAATAATCAATTCCCATTAATGTATTGATTCCGTTAAGGTAAACCGTTTCATCATTTACATATTCACTCACGTTTTCCGTGTAGTATTCTTGTAATTTTGAATAATAAGCATAACTATAAATTTGTAGCGATAAAAGGGATATGACCATCACATACAGCATTCGTCCAATCCATTTAAGCATAATATCACACCTTTCTAGAATAGAATACAAGAAATCACGTGATTTAACAACTAAAAGAGCAAAAATTACATAATTTTACTTTACAATGATGAAAATTATTGTATAATAATACATGCGCTATCATATGGCGGTTGTGGCGAAGTGGTTAACGCATCGGATTGTGGTTCCGACACGCGAGGGTTCGATTCCCTCCAGCCGCCCCATTTTTTATGAGATAGGCCCATAGCCAAGGGGTAAGGCAAGGGACTTTGACTCCCTCATCGTTGGTTCAAATCCAGCTGGGCCTGCCATTTTAATAATTAAAGCTCTACAGATAGGGCTATAGCCAAGGGGTAAGGCAAATGGCTCTGACCCATTGATCGTTGGTTCAAATCCAGCTAGCCCTGCCACAAACGTATAAATAGGAACTTTTGTTTCTATTTTTTTATTTTCAAGTAAACTTTGGTGCATTCCTCTAGTATAAAGTAGGAGGAAAGATGATGAAAAAGATAGCATTACTTTTATTAATGATTTGCATGACTTTATTGTTTCAAGAGTTAACTGTCCGTGCTGAAGGTGAACAGCAGTATCCTGTAGGTAAAAATTATTTGGATTTAAGTAATTTAATCATGAAAGCTGATGATTCGCATTGTGCATTTACTGAAAATCCGATATTTGTTAAAAGCAATCATGAGTATACGATTGTTCTTGATTTTGCTTTTTTGGGTCAGCATAGTGATTGGTTAGGTAATATTTACGTAAGTATTGAAGAAGTTCCATCTTATGATTCTTATGATTTTTTGATGTTAGGAGATTTTACGCACGAGAGAGCATATGTTGAGTTCACTCCTAATGATGATTATGTTTTTTTAACGAGTCTCCCTATGATGCCTACGGGCTATAATGCCATTATGTATGAGGGTTCCTATGCTGATTTTTCAGGATTTGAACCATTCATCGATTCTAATGAAACAATGATTTATCAAGGTGTTCTTCCAATTGACTATGATAAACCAATGGCCTTAGAACAAATAGAATCGTATCTTCATGCTGAAGATCCATATGGAAATCCTATTGAGATTACTTTAGAAACTGATGAATATACGACTGGTTCTATGCTTCCTGGAAACTATGAGATGATATTTATGTCGAGTTTTAATCAGATAGTTAAAATTTTTTACCTGGAAGTAAGAGTGTTTGATCATAGCTCTCCAATCATTGTTGATCCGGGGATAATCACCATACCCTTAAGTGAAAAAATACTACTAAATGATATTTTGCAGACAATTTCGGTTTCAGATAATGTAGATTTAATGACTGCAAGTGATTTGGTTGTTACCGAAGATACTTATTCTGTAGCAAGCAGTGTTGGATCGTATAGTATTACTGTGGAAGCAATAGATTCTAGCTTAAATGTTACATCGCTTCCAATTCAAATAGATTTGGTTGATATGAATGGACCTACGATCACTGGTCCCGGAGCGATTTATCTTTATACGACAGATGCTCCGTTATCTAATCAAGATATCGAAAATTATTTCACAATTATTGATGATGTTGATGGAACGAATGTTTCTGTCCAAATAATAAATGATACTTATCATCAAACACAAGAACCAGGAGTTTATGGTATAACCATCAAAGCATTTGATACCCAATCAAACAGCAAAATAAGAAATGTATCAATTCATGTGATTGAGAATAGAGGTCCAGTGTTTAGCACCGATGAAATCATCTTAAGTCTTGATGCTGCTGATTTGATGACTGATCAAGACTTAATTGATTGGTTCACTAATCATACACTTTCTTTAGGACATGATATTTCTTATGTGTGTATCCTTTATAATGAGTATGAAAATCATTCAGATGAAGAAGGTAATTATTATGTATATATGAATTATGAATTGAATGGTGAAACACAAACTTCTAGAATTAGAGTTGATGTACAAAATGCAGAAGATCAAAAGTCATTATTACCATATCTTGCAATTGGAATCCCAGCAATTGTTGGAATTGCAACACTTTTCATTCTTATCAGAAAAAAATAATTGAAGTTTTAAAAAAGAATTGACTCTAACTAAAAAAAAGGGTATAATTCTTTTTGCGCGGGTATGGCGAAATTGGCAGACGCACTAGACTTAGGATCTAGCGCCGCAAGGCGTGCAGGTTCAACTCCTGTTACCCGCACCACAATTAAACAAAAGACGACTAAGTCGTTTTTTTATTTGAGGTTCATTTTTAGAACTTATATAATAAGATGTGAAAATGTAAAAAGCCCTTAAAATCTTACTGAAAATGATGTATAATGAAAATGTTGAATTAAACCAATGATTAGGAGGGATTGAATGTTAGAAGTTGGAACTAAAATCAAAGACTTCAGCTTGATTGATGCCCATGGAAAAAAACATCAATTATCCGATTATCAGGGTAAAAAGGTTGTCATCTATTTTTATCCAAAAGATGATACACCAGGATGTACGACTCAAGCATGCGCCTTTAGAGATGCTTATGATGGTTTTAAATCAAAAGACATCACTGTCATAGGGATTAGTAAAGATTCACCAAAAAGTCATGGAAAATTCATCAAGAAATACGACTTACCTTTCCTTCTTTTAAGTGATGAAAACTTAGACGTTATTAAATATTTCGGTGTCTATGTGGAAAAGAGCATGTACGGTAAAAAGTATATGGGTGTGAGTCGGTCAACATTTGTATTAGATGAATCAGGAATTGTTACACACGTTTTTGAAAAGGCGTCTCCTAGTGAGAATGCAGACGATATATTAAAGTTTCTTAAATAAGGATTATTCAGGAGGTATTATTAATGGTAGCAAAAAAAGTTATTAAATCTATGGATGGTAATGAGGCTGCAGCATATTGCTCTTATGCATTTACTGAACTAGCTGGTATTTATCCTATTACTCCATCCTCTCCAATGGCTCAATACGTTGACCTTTGGGCTTCAGAAGGCAAAAAGAATTTATTCGGAATGCCTGTGAAGGTAGTAGAAATGCAAAGTGAAGCAGGTGCTGCTGGAACTGTTCACGGTTCGTTACAGATGGGCGTTTTAACGACCACATATACAGCATCACAGGGACTTTTATTAAAGTTGCCTAATATGTATAAGATTTCAGGTCAATTGTTACCTGGAGTCATTCATGTTGCTGCACGTAGTATTGCGGCTCAAGCATTATCAATTTTCGGTGATCATCAAGATGTTATGGCTGCACGTCAAACAGGATTTGCAATGTTAGCTTCAACGGGTGTTCAATGTGCGATGGATTTAGCAGGTATTGCTCATTTATCAGCAATCAAAACTAGTGTTCCATTTCTTCATTTCTTTGATGGTTTCAGAACTTCTCATGAAGTTCAATCAATCGAAGTACTTGATTACGAACTATTTGATCGTCTATTAGACAGAGAAGCAGTTGCTAAATTTAGATCAAAGGGATTAAATCCAGCACATCCAGTAACGCGTGGTAGTGCTCAAAGTGATGATGTATATTTTCAGACAAGAACACTACAAGCATCTCATTATGCGGGTGTTCCAGATGTTGTCAATGAATATATGGCTGAAATCTCTAAAGTTACAGGCAGACCTTATGCACCATTTGTTTATTATGGTGACAAAGATGCAACCGATGTCATCATTGCTATGGGATCAGTTGTCGAAACCGCACAACAAACAGTTGATTATTTGATTGGACAAGGTGAGAAGGTTGGATTGTTATCAGTTCATCTCTATCGTCCTTTCAGTGCTGAATATTTTTTAAGTGCAATGCCTAAGACTGTGAAAAGAGTTTCAGTTTTAGATAGAACAATTGAACAAGGAGCTACTGGAGATCCATTATATCTTGATATTAAATCTGTTTATTATGGACAAAAAAATCACCCAGTTATCTTAGGTGGTCGCTATGGCTTATCATCTAAGGATACAACGCCTGCAATGATTTTAGCAGTCTTTGAAAATATGACTGGAAAGCAAAAGGATCAATTTACTATAGGTATTGAAGATGATGTGACATTCACATCACTTAAATATGTAGCAAATAATGATATTACTGATAAAGATACAACTGAGCTCTTATTCTTTGGATTAGGTTCAGATGGTACTGTTGGTGCAACTAAAAATATTACTAAGATTATTGGAGACCATACAACTTTATTCTCCCAAGCATATGCATCTTATGATTCTAAAAAAGCTGGTGGAGTTACCAGAATGCATGTACGTTTTTCAAAGAATCCAGTTAAATCAACATACTTAGTCAATTATCCCCATTTTGTATCATGTTCGGTAGATTCTTACTTAACTAAATATGATATGTTAAAAGGACTTAGACAAGGTGGGACATTCCTACTTAACACACAAACTCCAAAAGAAGATATAGAAAATCTTTTGCCTAATAAAGTTAAGCGTCAGCTTGCTCAAAAGAAAGCTAAATTCTATATTATTAATGCAGTTGATTTAGCTTATGAAATCGGATTAGGCAGAAGAATTAATACAATTATGCAATCTGCATTCTTTAAGTTAAATGATCATTTATTAAATGCTGATGATGCCAATAAGTATATGAAGCAATATTCTGAAAAAACTTATGGTAGAAAAGGCGAAGCGATTGTTCAATTAAATTCACAAGCAATAGATGCTGGTTATATTAACTTAGTTGAAATTGATGTTAATCCAGATTGGGCAGTATTAGTTGACATAGTTGATACTGATAATAGTAATCGTCCTGATTACGTCAGAAAGATTGCAGACATTGTGAATGCAATTGAAGGGGATTCACTTCCTGTATCCGCATTCTTAGGTTATGAAGATGCTCATATGGAAAATGGTTCAACAGCATATGAAAAACGTGGTGTTGCAAATTACGTTCCCGAATGGAAATCTGAAAATTGTATTCAATGTAACCAATGCGTATTCGCATGTCCTCATGCTGTTATTCGTTCATTCTTAGTTGATGAAAATGAAGCCAGTCATTCACCTGATAGCGCTAAATTATTAGATGCTAAAGGTAAGAATATGGAGGGTATGAAGTTCACCATTCAAGTATCAACTTTAGATTGTACAGAATGTGGTGTTTGTGTTCAAGTATGTCCAACACCTAATAAGTCATTAGCTATGGTACCAATCGGAGATGAGCTTGCTAAAAACTCACAACAAACCGCTGATTATTTCTTTAATGAAGTTACATATAAGGATTTAGGATTTGATAGTCCTAAAAATCTTGCTTTCCATCAACCACTATTCGAATTCTCTGGAGCATGCGCAGGATGTGGAGAAACACCTTATATCAAGGCGTTAACTCAACTTTATGGTGATCACATGGTCATCGCTAATGCGACTGGATGTTCCTCAATTTATGGTGGATCATTTCCTGCAACACCTTATACAACCAATGCTGAAGGATTTGGTCCAGCATGGGCAAATTCACTTTTCGAAGATAATGCTGAATTTGGTTTTGGTATGAGAATTGCTTACGAAACAATGAGAGATAGAGTCCAAACTTTATTAGCAGATCATCTCGATGAAATGCCAAAAGCTCTAAAAGCTCTTGCAGAAGAATGGATTGCAAATCGTAAGGATGCTGCAGTAACAAGAAAGATTAATACTGAATTAATCGCTGAACTTGAAAAAATTAAAAAACCATATGCTAAAGAATTACTTGACGTTAAGGATTACTTTGTGAAAGTTTCACAATGGATTCTTGGTGGAGATGGTTGGGCATATGATATTGGATTTGGCGGTATTGATCACGTTATTGCTAACAGTGAAGATGTTAATATTCTTGTCTTAGATACAGAAGTTTATTCTAATACAGGTGGACAATCTTCTAAATCTGCTCCATCGGGATCAATTGCTAAATTTACTGCTGCTGGTAAGCCTGGTAAGAAGAAGGATTTAGGTGCGATTGCAATGAGCTATGGACACGTCTATGTTGCTCAAATTTCACATGGTGCTTCTTCAGCTCAAGTTTTAAAAGCACTTAAAGAAGCTGAAAGTTATGAAGGACCATCAATCGTTATCGCTTATTCACCTTGTATCGAACATGGTATTAAAGGTGGTTTAACAAATTCATTCTCACAAGCTAAACTTGCTACTAAGTGTGGATATTGGCCCACATATCGATTTGATCCAAGAAGAGAAGCACAAGGTTTAAATCCATTTCAACTTGATGCAAAAGCACCTGTTTGGGATACATATCATGATTATCTATTAAGTGAAGCAAGATATGCACAATTAGCTCAAATCAATCCAGATCATGCTGCAGAACTCCTAGATAAGAACTTAAAAGATGCAAAGAGAAGATATACAATGTATCAAAGATATGCGGCAATGGATTATTCACTGACCGAAGAGGAAAAATAGAAGAAAGTCAAGTAGTTTATAATATTAATATTTAAAGGCTTGATTTCTTTCGTAGAGACAAGCCTTTTTATTTTAATAATAAATAGAACTTGAAGTAAGTTATTAAAATTAAAAAAGACTTGACACTATATACAAATAGTAATATTATATTAATAATACCGTTTTAGAAAAGGGGATTTTCATGAAAAAAATGATGTTTGTTTTAGTTGCATTTGTTGTCTTGCTCTCTTCTTGTACCAAAACTGTTGAAGAGACTTTTACTGTCATTTTTGACAGTAATGGTGGAAGTGCAATTTCTAGTCAAGAGATTACAAGTGGTGAATTTGCTATTGAGCCAGATGGTCCAACTTTGGTTGGGTATATTTTAGAATACTGGCATTTAAGTGGGAGTGAACAAGCTTATGTGTTTTCCACACCTATTACAGCAGATTTGACACTTATTGCTACGTGGGAACGAGATCCAAATTATGTGCTAACTGATCAAGAAAAACTTGAAGAAGATATTGCTAGCGTTGAAGATGGTATGTTTGTTAGTGCTTATAAACTTGAATTGCCTTTGAGAGGTACGCTTTATAATAGTACAATCAAATGGACAAGCACGTCAGAATATATTTCTAATTCTGGTTTCATATTACCGGTTCTTTTAACTGATGATGTAACAACCGGACAAATTAAGGGTGAATTTTCATTAAATGGGCACGAAGAAACACGCACATATGATATAAGTTTATCGCATATGGGAGAAGTAGAAATTGCAACTACGAAAGTTGTACCTTTTACCAATTTAACGACTGAATATACTGTTGATGATGCTGATGTCAATCTTTATTTTGAGCAAGATGGATATGTACCTTACATCAAAGTTATCGATTTCTTTAGTTTATTAGAAGGCTTTATTGATCCTGATGTAGAATTTACATTTACAAAAGGTGAAGGCACATTAGAAATATTTTATCAATATTATGATGAAGACTTTGATGAAACATATGACTTGATTGTAACCCTTGATACAAACGATAATACAATTACAACCAATGATCCTGGATTCTATTGGGCATATGTTTATTCTACAGAAACAAATTATGGACGTCATATCGGATATGATCTAGATAATCCAGATGCAAGTTTAGTTGAAGGTGATAATATTGTTTATGACTTAGATGATTACAGTATGGATATGGCTATGTATGAAGATGAAGTCGTTTTACCTTACTATATTGTTAACCAATTGTTTGCAGGATCAAGCTATTACAACGTATATTACAATTATGACGGGCTATATGGTATCTATTCACTTCCTGAAGCGGGTAGTAAAGAATATAGAACCATTAAAAGAAGTGAAATGAATAATGAAGATATTCCTGCTGATTTATTAGTGCACACATTTAATATGTTAGCTTTTGATCTTGACAGTTTTTATGGATTAAAAGATATCATGGAAGTCGATACATATTATGATTTATTATTTGATCAAAAAGAAAAGTTATTAAATAGTGATCCAGAGGATTTCGATTATGCTATTCGCGATTTATTACTGAAACAAATTGATGAACCACATACAAGTTATGCTGCTTCATCTTATTTCAATAGCCCAACATGGAGTGGTCCAGAAACAAATCAATTAACTTTTTATGGTACTAGATTCCAAGCGTGGTATTACGATGGATTAATTGCTGTAGATGATGTTTTAGGAGACAAATGGGGTACAAATCCTGATGGTGGATGGAATGCAAGTTCTCCAAATAGACCACATTATTGGTTCTTAAATGATGTATCGGTACTCTTATCATTAGATGATTTTTATACGGCAGATATTGAAGAAAGTGCTACATATGATGCAAGTCTTGTTGAAAACGTGTTAAAACTAGATGATTCAAGTCATGTTTTACCAGCAATCGATAGTGGATCTAAATTCTTTTTCTATAATAGTAGCACCGAAGTGAATAATCATCTTGAAATATTAGTCAAAGGATTGGATGCATCTTATGTAGATACTTATGGTGATGCATTGATTGCTATAGGATATGAATATAATTTAGAAACAACAACAGTTCAAACAAAGCTTAATGGTTATTACCAGATATCAGTTCCTAGTGAAGATGATCCTTTAGTTGATGTTTCTTACATGGTTCAAATTGCTTTTGATGAAGATCTAGGCTTGTTCTATGTGGGTGTTATTGATAAAGCACCAGATGATTTCGAATCCGCATGGCCATTTTATGTTGATGTATTTGACACGGTGAATTCCGATAGTGCAGTTTATATGGAAATGATGTTTGATCAAATTTTAGCAATTGCACCAGATTTGGAAAATGTAATGCTTGACCTATCATGGAATACAGGTGGTAATGTGGGTGCGTTATATCGTATTGTTGGATTTATCATAAGCGATCCATTTAGAGTAACTTCAATTGATCGTGATACGGGAGGATTTTCTAGTAGTTATGTCGTTATCGATGGAGTTCCTACCTATGACAATTTAAATTGGGCATTACTTATTACACCAGTAACATTTAGTGCAGCCAATCAAATGGCAACAATTTTTATGGAAAACGATTTAGGACCAATTATTGGTAAACAATCTGGTGGTGGTGCTTGTTCAATCACACCAATGCTACTTCCAAATGGTACTGCTTTTTCTATGAGCAGTAACAATATTAATGGTTATAGAGAAGGTGCTGGTACCGAAGAAAATCCATATGTCTACTATAATAATGAATTTGGTATAACACCTGATTATCCTATTAGCATAGATTTAATCTATGATGTAGATACCCTTTTGCAAGTTTTCCCGGTAAATTAGTAAATATTGATGTTATTGCTGCAAAATTCAAAGAAATTCATAAAAAGAAATTGAAAGAAAAAGCATTTTTATCAATAATTTCAATGCTCGTTGTTGATTTTCGGAATTTTGTGGTATAATAATATAAACAATTTTTAAGAGAAAAGGAGAGAAAAAAAATGAAATTTCCCAAAAAAGTGCTTTTCGTATTTACACTTTTCTTAGCAAGCATTGTGCTATTCGCTTGTCAAGAAGATGACCCACTACCACCGGTAGTTGTTGAAGATACAACTGCACCAGTGTTCTCTGGTGTTTCAGATGTTTCTATTGCATTCGCATCGACATTTGATCCACTAGCTGGAGTATCTGCTACTGATAACGTTGACAGTAATGTTACAAGTAGTATTGTAGTAACAGAAAACAATGTAGACACTAGTTCTTCTGGTGCATACTATGTTGCATACTCTGTTTCAGATGCTGCTGGAAATGAGGCAACTGCTGAACGTAATGTCACAGTTAATCCAAGCCCAGAATTAGCAACTTACCTTAGCGGTGTAGATTTATCAAAATTATCACCACTTGAAAAAGGTAAAATATTTGCTGCTGCTGAACGCTATCTACTAGAAAATGTATATGCAGGTGTACCTCTATATACAAGTGCAGCTAGAATTTTATACTCTGATAGACTTCAACTATTTAGTGAAACCTATAATGGTGTTATGGGATTTGGTACAAAATTCTCACAATTCACTGAAGATGATTCACATGTTATCATGTATGGTTCCACATATGGTAATGTTGGAGAATATACATGGAGAGCTTCTTACAGCACAGACCCAACTACTTTGAATCCATGGAATTCTGATGACTCAGCTACATCTGATTTTGCTGATTTATTTGAAGGAGGCTTATACAATTTCTTCTTTGATTCAACTAAGATAAGCTTTGAAATTTTACCAGAATTAGCCAATGTTCTACCAATTCCTGTTAACCCAGTGACCATTAATGGTAAAGAATATGCTAAAATTTGGCAAATTCCTTTAAGAAATGATCTTGAATGGACTTTCCATCCTGATACAGATGTTTCTGGTTTACCTGTTGGCTATGAAAAATTAGATGCTAATGACTATCTATGGACATGGAAATATGCTTTAGATAATGATTGGTTTAGAGCTAGAACAGGTGGCGGAGACTTTGTAAGCCAAGGTATCAAGAATGCTGCTGAATATCTAGACGATTCTGTCGCTTGGAGTGAAGTTGGTATTCGTATGGCTACGGGTGAAACAAACGTACTTGAATTAGAATATGTTTCAGCTAAATCTGAATTTGAAATTTTATATGGATTTGCTGGTAATGTCATGACTCCAATCTGTGAAGAATTATTTACAGAACTTGGCGGTGTTGATGGTTATGGTGTTGGTCCTGAAACTGTTGCTGCAAGTGGTCGCTATTATTTTGACCAATGGACTCCTGGACAATTATTAACATTCAAGAGAAATGATAATTTCCCACAAGCCAATATGTTCCATTACACAGGTTACCAATACACATATTTAGAAGGTACAGAATTAATTTTTGAAGAATTTATTAATGGTAAACTTGAAAGTGCATCTTTACCATCTGCTGAATTAGAAAATTATGCTTCTGATCCAGGTTTGAAGGTATCTCCAGCTGCTACAACTTGGAGATTGCAAATTAATTCATTTGGTACCGAAGCTAATAGAGATGCTTATATTGAAGCAAATCCTGGCGTAGGTCTAGATGAAACTTTCGTTCCAGAACCAATTCTACAATACTTAGAAATGAGACAAGCTTTGATGTTTGGTTTTGATAGATATCATGCTGCTGTAGAAGTTGTTGGAACATATTTACCAGCATTCACATTATTTACTTCCACTTATTTCTTAGATGGTGATTCTGGATTAGGTGTAAGACAATTCCCAGAAGGACAAGCAATTGTTGATGATTTTGGTGGCGGTTCTTATGGTTATTTCCCAGATGCTGCACGTGCTTTATTTACTCAAGCAGTAGCTAGGGGTATTGCTGATGGTTATTACACTAAGGGTTCTATTACAAAATATACAACTATTGCGTTAGTATTAACTTATGCATCAAGTGGTAACACAAATGCTCAAGCAATGGTTGCTAGTCTTGAAGAACAATACGAAGCATTATTAGTTGATAATACTAACTTTGTTAAAGTTGATATTCAAGTCGCTGATGTTCAGTTCCCTGGTAACTATTATGATTATATGATGATTGCAAATACTGACATAGGTATTGGTGGTATTCAAGGTTCGTTATTAGATGCTCCAAGTTTCTTGGATGTATTCGCTGATGATAACCGTGGTGGATTTACTCTTAACTGGGGTATTGATACTCACACACCAAATATTGAAGTTACGTATGTAAACATTGACGGTGTAGAAGTTACTGAAACTTGGGGATTTAATGCCCTCATCTCAGCCTTAGTAGGTAAAGCTTATATTAAAGATGGTATTGAACAAGATGCTTGGGATAATGCTGATGACTTAATTGCAGCTTATCTAGACATGGCTGGTGAAACACTTGGTTCTAAGACTACAACTGGCGCTGCTGATTTAGCTGAATATATTTTAGGCGATGATCTAGCAGGTTTAGCTACTGAAGCACAAGTTGATTCTATGGAAGCATATATTGTAACAACTGCATCAGGAAATAGCACATTATATATTTTAACAGTTGATAATAGAAAATATGAGTTATCTGAACAAATAGGATTAGCAACTGATGCTGAATCGGCAATTAAGAGCCATTCAGGATACGGCGGATATGCTAGTTCAGTAGGACCATTAACTGATGCTGAAGTTGCAGCTAATGCCTATCTAATAGGACTTGGTGATGGTTATGGTACTATTGCTGAAATAGCAGTTAGTGCTGAGTCTCCTCTTGAATTTACTGAAATTTATTCAGTAACATGGGATGGATGGGATGATGTTTATGTTGTTCTACATATTGGAGATTATTACATTGGATGGGCATGGTTATAATAAACTATTAGTCATCTAAAATAATTTAAAATTAATAAGTGTATTTGGGGAGCCATAAATAGTATTTCTCATGGCCCCCCTTATTACGCTTTAATATCAAATGCATGTGCTATTATATTTATATAATTTTATGGAATAATAGCACGTGAATTATGATATAATATAAAAAAAGCTAAGGAAGAGATGAAATGAAAAAATATGTTCTTCAGAGAGTAATTTGGATATTTATTATCTTATTCGTAATACTTACGATAACTTTTGTGTTATTAAAATTGGCTCCAGAATATCCACCAACAAAAAATGAAGATAAAGATATCTGGTTAGAAAAACAGACTTCTGATGGATACTATACTTCAGAATATTATGATCGAAATGATCCTGCACAAGTTCTTATTGTAAACGAAATTCGTAATACCAATCCTAATATTAATAAAACTGTTTTTATTGTTGAACCAGTTAGAGATAGTGTTGTACTAAAAGTTTTTTACAGAGTTCCTATAGCGACTCAGTATACAAGATGGTTGGGTAATGTTATTAATGATTGGAATTGGGGTACATCTACAAAAATAAGGGTTAATTATCCAGCATTTAAAATCATTGCTCAAAGAATGCCATTAACATTTTCTTTAAATATTGCAACATTAATATTCTATTTACCATTTGGTTTTGCATTTGGTATTATTGCAGCTCTAAAGAAAGACACTTATGTTGATAATTTAATGCAATTAGGCATCATGTTGTTTTTATCTGTTCCTGCTTTAATCTTTATATTGCTATTGATTATTATATTTAGTTATGAAATGAACGGATTCCTTCCGTCGCGATTTCCATTAATTGATATACAAACGAAATCAGAGATTGCTCAGGGATACATCATTCCTGTAGTTGCACAAGGATTGCCTGCTATTGCGGGATTGACAAGATTGCTGCGTGCTGAATTATCAGAAGTTTTGACTTCTGAATTCGTCTTATTAGCAAAAACTAAAGGATTGAGTCATACTCAAGCCGTCTTACGACATGCAATTAGAAACTCATTAGTACCAATGGTCCCAATAATAATCGCTTCTTTTGCTGGCTTATTAGGGGGTTCGTTTATTATGGAAAAAGTTTATGGTATACCCGGCGTAGGCCGTGTTACCTTGCAAGCATTAGCACAAAATCAATATGATTATAATGTCATTATGGCATCTACTGCCTTTTATGGAATCATCGGCTTAACTGCCGTACTTATTGTAGATTTATCATATGGTTTGATTGATCCACAAATTAGAATGGGGGCGAAAAAATAATGGGAAAAGAACATTCTAAAGATCAATTTGTTTTGGTTCAAAAAGATGAGAAGTTAGCAGATAAAGCCTTAAAAACAAAACAATTAACCTATTTTCAAGATGCAATGTTAAGATTTTCTAAAAATAAATACAATGTTATTGCTACTGTGATTTTATCAATTATGATTTTAATGTCGATCTTTGTCCCAATTTTCACACCCGTAAGACTTTATGCTCAAACAAACTCAGCATTAAAAACATTACCACCTAGAATACCACTTATTGAGAAATTAGGTATACTTGATGGAACTAGGGAATATAAAAACCAACCAATTGATCATTCTACTATTGATCCTGAAACGGGTTTGGGTTATCCTACTGCAAGATTCCAGATCGATTATATATTCATGGATACTATTACAAACCGTGAAGTTATCGGTACAGAAAAAAGTGTAGATTATATTGGTGGGACCAATGAACTGTATGTGGATTTTGAAAAAACATCCTATGGTTTTGCTGTTGCAAATATAGAAGAAGATAAGACCAATCCTGATAATATAGTATTAACCTATAGTGGATATTTATTCTTTTCTGGAACTACCATTGAAGTTGATATTAATGAAATGCAAACACCTGGAGTTTTAAAAGTATATTTTTCAGCAACTCCTTATGGTGCAGAGGTTGATTCATATGATGATTTGACTTTATTAGCTACAATTGAAAATGTAGGACTGAGTGTGATAGATCCATTTGAAAACATTGCAGCAAACTCAGCTGGTTATTTGGTATTTAAGCATGAATTGACTGAATCTAGTCTAGAGGGTAATTCATATATTTCATTCAATTCGATAGCCATTAAAAATGGTGATAACGTAATTACAGACCTAACGGGTTATTATTTATCAAGGTTGCCAATTTTCACTATTGATACAGATATAGAAAATGGACGTTATGCAAGAAGTAATGCTGTTATGACTGTAGCAGATTTTCGATATGATTCATATGGCGCATTATTTAGAGATAGAAATGATACGATAGGTGAAAGTGATTATCTTCAAATTTTAGCCGACAATCCAGGTATGGAAGAATCAATTATACCTGATCCCATTAATCCAAATGCATGGACGTTTGGCGAGGGATACCCATTAATCAGTGTAAAAAATGTTATTACTAATATTGTACCTGGTACAAGCATTTCAAATACGAATTATTTTGTCGTTAAAGATGGTGCATTTGCGTTAGATTTTGAAACAATACCATACTTTCTCTTTGGAACAGATGTATTTGGAAAAGATCTATTTACATTAATTTGGCTTGGATTAAGAACATCGTTACTTTTAGGATTCCTATCTGCATTAGTAAATATTGTTCTTGGAGTCATTTGGGGAGCAACAAGTGCTTACTATGGTGGCCAAGTCGATATTTTGATGGAAAGATTCTTAGATATTTGGGGCAGTTTCCCGCAAATCACAATGATAGGTATTATTACTGTTTTGATTGGACCGGGGTTCCTAGCTCTGTTCATCTTTGTAGTTTATGATGGTTGGATTGGTGCTGCAAAAGTTACTAGATACCAATTTTACCGATATAAAGGTCGAGAGTATGTCTTAGCAGCTAGAATTTTAGGTGCTTCAGATAGACGTATTATATTTAAACATATTCTTCCTAATGCGTTAGGAACAATTGTTACAAGAGTAGTATTAAGTATTCCTTCGGTTATTTTCCTAGAAGTGAATTTATCATATCTTGGATTTGGTATTGGTAATGGACAAAAATTAATTTTAGGTCCAATTGAATTGACCGGTACATCTATTGGTGTTATTTTGAATGATGGGCAACAACAAATATTTTCTGGAAACTTATGGCTCATTATATATCCAACGATTATTGTTTCAATCTTGATGATAACATTTAACATGTTTGGTAATGCACTTCGTGATGCTTTAAATCCACAGTTAAGAGGTACTTCATAATGAGTAAAGAAAAAATATTAGAGGTTAATAATTTAGCCATATCTTTTAAAACGCCTAATGGTTTAGTTAGAGCTGTTAGAAATATCTCTTTTGATTTGTACAAAGGCGAAACTTTAGCAATCGTAGGAGAATCAGGTTCTGGTAAATCTGTAACCAACAGAGCGATTATGGGGATTTTAGCAGGTAATGGCGTCGTCGATGAAGGTGAGATTTTATATAGTAACCAAGATTTAGCTAAACTATCAGAAGAAAATTTTCATAAAATTAGAGGTAGTAAAATTGGAATGATCTTCCAGGATCCTTTATCAAGTTTAAATCCAATTATGAAAATTGGTAAGCAAATAACAGAAGCTATGCTTGTGAATGGGAACCGTTTTAAAAGTCGTTTCAGAGACCTATATCACATAGAATTTCACAACTATTTAAACGTAGAAACTAGAATTAAGTTAATTAAAAAAGAAGCTGGTATTAGAATATTTGGAATCAGTAAAGATGATGAGATGTCTAAAGCAGATAAAAAAGCACTTACTCATAAGATTAAACGCGAATCTCATCAAATGATTTCAAAATTGAAAAAAGATCTTCCAAATTTAAAGAAAAAGTATTTAGCAGTTAAGAAATTGGCAAAAAAACAAATAGATACTGAAATTAAAGAAGTGAAAACAGAAAGAAAAGAAGCATTTTTAGAGCTAGCAGAAGAAGTTAAGAGTAAAAAACACGCTGTGTCTCAACTTTCTAAAGCAACTGATGGATATGAAAAAGCACGTGAAGATTTTGAAAAGTCATTGGATGCTAAAAGAAGTAATAGAGAGCTATATAGACGTCGTTTTAAAGTAACTAGAAAAGAAGCTTATGAACGCGCAATTACAGTTATGCGAGAAGTCGGTATTCCCGAACCAGAAAAGAGATTTACACAATATCCATTCCAGTTTTCTGGAGGAATGAGACAACGTATCGTTATTGCTATTGCGTTAACCGCAAGTCCTGAAATACTTATCTGTGATGAACCAACAACAGCCCTAGATGTTACGATTCAGCAACAAATTTTAGATCTTATTAAAGATATTAAAAAAGAACGTAATTTGTCTGTTATTTTCATTACGCATGATTTAGGTGTCGTTGCAAATATGGCAGATAGAGTTGCAGTTATGTATGCAGGTAAAATTGTTGAATATGGTGATGCTACCGATATTTTCTATGATCCTAGACACCCATATACATGGGCGCTATTATCAAGTGTTCCAGATTTGGATACAACAGAAAGATTGTTATCAATAGCTGGTACACCACCAGATATGCTATTTCCTCCTAAAGGTGATGCATTTGCAGATCGAAATCAATATGCATTAAAAATAGATTTTGAAGAAGAACCACCTTTCTTTAAAATAAATGATCACCATTATGCAGCAACTTGGTTATTACATCCGAATGCACCTCAGATTGAAATTCCAAAAATCATTCAAGACAGAATTAACAAGTATAAGAAGGATGCTCAAGTTAGAGTGGATGATGTAGTTTCTGAAAAAAGCAAGACTAGAAGTGCAGGTGAGAAGAAGTGAGCGAAAAAAGAGAAGAAATTCTAAGAGTCGAGGGATTAAAACAATATTTTAAACTAGGCTCTGGACGAAATAAAATGCTTAATAAAGCTGTAGATGGTATATCGTTTACGATATATAAAGGAGAAGTGTTCTCGTTAGTTGGCGAATCCGGTTGTGGTAAAACAACAACTGGTAGAACGATTATCAAATTATATGATTCAAGTGGCGGAGAAGTATTTTTTCAAGGAACAAGAATTGTTAGTGATGTTGTTGCTGCTAAAAAAACTCATAGAAAGAATGTAAAATTAGCTAAAGAAAAAATGAGAGTAGCAGTAGAAGAACTCAAAGGTTCAGTCACTGTTAAAGAACTTTTCGATGAAAAATTCAATGAAATCAAAACAAACTATAACGATGAGGTCGGTCCATCATTGGATGTTTTAAGATTGGCTAAAAGAGACAAAAAATTTGAAAGATTAACTGATGAAGATGCCGCAAGAGCAAAAAAAGATATCAAATCTTTTCCTGAATACAAAGAAATCATTGATGGATATGATCTTGATGATAAAGAAATCAAAAGCAAAATTGATGATTTGAAGAATAGCATCAAGAGAGCTAAAACTGATTTTGAAACCGCATCTAAAGAAGATAAGGAAGCATATAAACAGTCTAAAAACTTATATAAAGAATTAACAAAAGAATCAAAAAACTTAACAAAAGAATTAAAACTTAACGTGATTAGAAGAAAGCAAGATACTTCAAAACTTAAGTATAATATGATTCATAAAAATAGACTCTTAATGCGGAAAATGCAGATGATCTTTCAGGATCCTATTGCATCTCTTAATCCAAGAATGACAGTTAAAGAAATCATTGCAGAAGGATTGAGAATTAATGGTTATAAAAACGAGAAAGATATTGACGATCGTGTAAAAGAAGCGTTAAAAACCGTTGGACTAGTACCAGAACATGCAAGTCGTTACCCACATGAATTTAGTGGTGGTCAACGCCAACGTATTGGTATAGCACGTTCACTAATTGTTGAACCTACATTTATAGTTGCAGATGAACCAATATCAGCTCTTGATGTGTCAATTAGAGCACAAGTTATTAATCTGCTTAATGAATTAAGAGAAGAAAAAGGCATTACTATCATGTTTATTGCACATGATTTATCTGTTGTTAAGTATTTTAGTGATAGATTAGGAGTCATGTATTTTGGAAAAATCGTCGAAATTGGCGATAAAGAAAAAATCTTTTCTCACCCATTACACCCTTACACACTCTCATTAATGGCATCAATTCCTTTACCAGATCCCCTTTATGAACAAAAAAGAGGAAGAACAGTTAGATATAACCCAGGTAAACAACATGATTATTCTAAAGAGGAACCTACTTTAAGAGAAATTGAACCAGATCATTTTGTATTATGCAATACCGAAGAATTTACCAAATATAAGGCGCAAATTAAGAAAAAATGAAATATGGTAGATTAGTCATTATATTTTTTGTAACATTAGTTCTATCATTTCTATTGCACTTACTCATGCAGGGCATGAATTTTTCATATGCCAGTGTTTCTGATGCAGTATTTGTTACGGGTGTAGTTGCTTTATTACCATCTTTAGTTGCTATTTCACAAGCATATCAAGTATTTCATGGATTTAATTATGCTGTTAGATCATTTTGGTCAACAACATTTAGACAAACATATCCTAAATTTGGTGATTATAAAAAAGAAAAAACCAATGAAGTGAAATCAACATTCTTTTTTGAAATGTTCATTGTTTCTGCAACATTTGCTGTTGTAGGCATTATCTTAGCGACGGTGTCAGTATCATGAGTGATATCAAGAGCATTAATAGACAATTTTTTGTTGCACTCATTTCATTTGTTGTTATTATTGTTGTTGCACTCGTTGGGACCTTACTTGCATATATCTATATTAAAAACTATAACATCACATATCCTATATATCTAACAGTATTGCTTTTGATGATATTCATCTCCTCTCGCTATAAAAACACATTTGATCAAATTGCGAATTTATCGTATATTATCAAGATTAGAGGTAATGAAGCGAAACCTTTAGATATTCATAAATTAGTAAATCTGGATCATGCAAATATCGTATTTAAGAAATATGACTATTTACATTTTTCACAAGATAACGCGTATAGCATTTATTATAAAGTAACCAAAGATCACATTAAAAAAATATTTAGGCACTATATACTAACAATTATTGTTGTCCTACATAATAAAAATGCTGATTTTTATTTAGACAGAGTTGATAAAGAAATCAACAAATTACGTGATCAACAATATAAAGAAAAAAGAAAAGTTGATCGACTTATCATAACTCAAATTAAAGAGATTAGCGATTTAAGTGATGCTACTAAAGAAACGATTAAGGAAATTGTTTTCATTAGAACAAACAGAATCGTGATATCAACAATTAATGTTGGATTATATAAAACAGCTCAAAAAGCAGTCATGTTATATTCTGACACTTACAGTCCAAGCTTATACTATAATTACCACATTGATGAAATAAAAAATGTAATATAATTAACAACAATACTAAACTGCACCTTCTTATATTGAACACATCTATTATGTGTTTCAATATAAATTATAGGGGCAGTTTTTTGTATAAATGAAAGGTCATATTATGGATATGATTGTTTGATCCAATCATCTGTAAAAGGCTTTACAAAAGGAATGTAGTAATAATCATTTATCAAATAACATTACATTTTATGTAAAAAAACCTAACCTCAATAATTAATAGGCTAGGTTTTTAATTTGTAGATTTAAAGAATCTTATTTGTTTTCTAATCTTACTTTTCTAAATATCTTGATAAACAATAGAGCACTGATAATCAATGAGACAAACGTGGCTATGATTCTATAACTTCCTCTATCTAATCCTAAATAAATATTATTGATCACAAATAGAGCTCCAAAGGATATAAAACCTAATATTGCAATGATCATTAATAATTTATAAGTACCTGAGAAAAAGGATTTTGTAACTGGAAGACCCCTTGTTTTATTTAACTTAAAAGCAGGAATGATTGCAGTAACAATGAGCATGAAAGCAAAGATTGAGATAGCCATTTCTACTGAGCTAAAAATATCATAGGTAAATGTGAATATGTTAATTGATAAAAATGATGAAACGGTCAATAGAATTAACAAAACAGGAATGCTACCATCATATAAGAATACATCATAAGAGTGAGTTTTTTCTTCTTGAACTTCATAACGACCTGATTGAATGCAGAAAATTTCCAAGATTGCTATTTCAGCCAATAAGATCATTTCAGAATTAAAACCACCAAAGATTGTTGTAATGTATGACAATGTCTTGTAATTTTTTGCAGAAAAATCAAAAATCAAATAAGGGTTACCATATAAAATATTATTTCTTATGCTATCTGCGGTCTGAGAGATCAAAACATATTTATATAAATAAAGGCTTGCGAAGTATAAGACGATTGTAAATAATCCCAAATATAACAAAACTTGGAAAACTAATCTTGTAAGATTAACATTTTGATTGTTTTTCCATACAAGCAACATGATAAAAATGAACAAGAACACCAAGGTTTTCGTATAAATCAAGATATCAGGCAAGCCAAATCCTTCTAGGACTTGAGATATGAAAATATTGGAAACAATAGTCGCAATATCAAAAACTAAAATAAACCCAATAAATATAGTTAATAGTGTAAATTTATTACTTGTTTTTTTGAGCATTATCTGCCACCTACTTCTTTAAGTATCGTATGTTTAAATCTATTTTATGATATCACGAAGTAGACAAAATGTCTATGCATAAAACACATAAAAAAAAGAGACTTCTTAGGAAGACTCTGTTTTTAAGTAGCCATTTGTGATGAGCTTATTATGGATGGCAGTCCAATTAAACTCACCAAAGCGAGGCGTGCGCAATCATTATTTTTTGGGAGAAAAATATTGATATGTAATCATCGTCAAATAAAAGGTAACTAGATTACATTTCTATTATAAATGATAATTTATGAAAACCAATGATTATTTACATTTATATTCATTGAAAACGTTTCCTCTAAGCCTAAATTTATAATTTAGCATATAAATAGCATAATCATATGAATTGTTATATAATAGGTTTGGTAAAATCAAGGAGGTCTATATGGCAAAATTAGAAATAAAAAACCTTCATGTTGCAATTGAAGGTAAAGAAATATTAAAAGGTGTTAACTTAATTGTGAACTCTGGCGAGGTTCATGCAATTATGGGACCAAATGGAACTGGCAAATCTACACTTGCGAGCGCTCTTATGGGACACCCTAAATATGAAATCACAGAAGGTGAAGCATATTTGGACGGAAAAAATATATTAGACATGGAAGTTGATGAAAGAGCTCGTGCGGGTTTATTTTTAGCTATGCAATATCCTGCAGAAGTTCCTGGAGTTACGAATAGTGATTTCATGCGTCAAGCACTTAAAGCAACTTCTGGTAAAGATATAGGCTTGTTTAACTTCGCTCTTAGATATGAAAAAGCTATTGAAGATTTAAAAATGCGTGAAGATTTAGCACATCGTTATTTAAATGAGGGTTTTAGTGGGGGAGAAAGAAAAAGAAATGAAATTCTTCAGCTAAAAGTTTTAAAACCTAAATTTGCAATTTTAGATGAAATCGATTCAGGTTTAGATGTCGATGCATTAAAAATTGTCGGTGAAAATGTAAGTGATTTAGTCAATGAAGATTTTGGATGTATTTTAATTACGCATTATCAACGCATTCTAGATTATATTACTCCAAATTTTGTTCATATTATGATAGATGGTGCCATTATATTAAGTGGCGGATTAGAATTGATTAAAAAAATTGATAAAAATGGATATATGTGGATTAAGGACGAATTGGGAATTGATTTTGTTGTAGGCGAAGAATAATGAAGTCAATTGTCATAAAAAATCACGAAGTCACATCATCATTACCTAGAGATTTTATTTATAAAAATCAACAATTAATCATACCCAAAAATATCCAATATCAAGATCCCATTATGATTATAGTTGAAGATGATAATAATGAATCACTAGAGATTATCGTCTCTGAAAATACTAGCATAAAAATAATTGTAGAATTAGCTAGTCGCGATCAAGAAGAAAACCACTACAAATTTGGTTTAGTCGCTAAAGCAAATAGCCACGTTAAATATTTACTCATTAGCGAACTTGAAAGTAAAAAAGCGGTCATAGAACATTGTTTTACAGCAGAACGCGATGCCAAATTAAATTTGATTGGTGGATTTGTTAGCAATGTTTTAGATGCACAGATGTATGTTGATTTAGTTGGTGAAGGCGCAGAAGTGAAAATGCGCTCAATTGCTATATCATCCGATGATAATATTCAAAAAATAGATGTACTAATTACGCATAAAGCTCCTGAAACATTTGGAGATATGACAAATATTGGTATTGCTAATAAAAGGGGTAAAATCGTTTTAAACGGTGTTGAAAAAATAGAGAAGGGAATGAAGCATGCAAATGCTTTCCAGACCTTAAAAGGTATCATTACATCCGATTTAGCAGTAGTTGAAGTCAATCCTATTCTTTTGATTGATGAATATGATGTTAAAGCTGGCCATGGAGCTACTATTGGTAAGATTGCTGAGGATGCAATGTATTATTTGAGAAGTAGAGGATTAACAGAAGCTGAAGCAGAAAAATTGATTATAAATGGTTTCCTCCGCCCTGTCATTGATGAAATTGATGATGAGACACTCAAGGAAAGATTTGTGAATGTCGTTAATTCAAGAATATGATAAATGTAGAAAAGATTAGAAAAGATTTTTTAATTTATACTAAACAACCTAAACTTGCATATTTAGATTCAGCTGCATCGTCATTAAAAGTAAAATCGGTTATTGATGTAGTCGATTCTTATTACAATGAATTGGGAGTAAATGTGCACCGAGGTGCATATCATCTTGCACATGAAGCAACTGAATTTTATGAAAATGCAAGAAAAACTGTTGCTGATTTTATTCATTCAAAAAGTGAAGAAATTATTTTCACACGTGGAACAACAACTTCTCTAAATATGATTGCTAGTGGGTATCGTGAAATTCTTAAGCCCGGTGATGAAATAATCACAAGTGAGCTTGAACATCATTCCTCAATCGTACCATGGATGATTACTGCAAAAAGAACAGGTGCGAAACTAATTTATGTTCCTTTGACCGAAGAAGGAAGAATAACAGTTGAAGGTTTTAAATCTGTTTTAACAAATAAAACAAAAATAGTTGCACTTACTCATGTTTCTAATGCACTTGGTTTTATGACTCCAATTGAAGAAATAGCAAAATTAGCACATGAGAAACAAGCAATTGTCATTTTGGATGCTGCTCAATCAGCACCACATATGGAACTTGATGTCCAAAAATTAGATGTTGATTTTCTAGCATTCTCGGGACATAAAATGTTTGGACCCTCTGGTATTGGTGTTTTGTATGGCAGAGAACAATTGCTAAATACGCTTGAACCTTTTGAATATGGTGGAGAAATGGTAGACGAAGTGTATCAAGATCATGCGACTTGGAAAGAAGCTCCTTTTAGACTTGAAGCTGGAACTCCAATTATCGCTGGTGCGATAGGTCTTGCTGAAGCAATACGATATATTCAATCAATTGGATTTGACGATATTCATCAACATACAACTGCCCTACATCTATACACACTAGGTAAGATGAAGGATATAGAAGGTATAACAATCTATAATATGTCTGCTGATAACCCCGTGATTACTTTTAACATCAATGAGGTTCATCCACACGATATCGCTACATTACTTGATCAGGATCAAGTTTGTGTTAGAGCGGGGCATCACTGTGCGCAACTTGTCAATAGATTTTTAGGAGTTAATTCGACCTTAAGAGCATCTTTTCATCTCTATAATAATTATGCAGACTGTGATGCGTTTGTTGAAAATATCATCGCAGCAAAAAACTTTTTTGAAGGATTTTGAGGACTTAAATTATGAATATTGAACATCTATATAGACAAGTCATTATGGATCACTATAAAAACCCTCAAAACAAGGGTTTGATTGCTGATCAATCATATTTGACAATCCATCTAAATAATCCATCCTGTGGTGATGAAATGACGGTACAGGTAAAAATTGACGATCATAAAATTACCGATATTAGACATCAAGGAACAGGGTGTTCTATATGTTGTTCAAGTGCCAGTGTTATGAGTGTAATGCTTAAGAATAAATCAGTTGAAGAAGCTATAGATATTATCCATGAGTTTTATGAAATGATTAAGGGCTTTCCATTTAATAGGGATATTTTACAGGGTGATGCGATTGCCTATCAAGGTGTTTCGCAATTTCCAGCACGGGTTAAATGCGCAACATTAGCTTGGAAAGCAACTGAACAAGGCATAAATAAAATCAAGGAGGATGAAAACAATGGATGACAATAAAAAGAAAATAGACGCGATTATTGGCGATTATCAATATGGATTTCATACTGAAAATACACCAGTTTTTACTACAGGTAAAGGCATTAATGAAGAAATTGTACGAATAATTAGTAAAAATAAAAATGAACCAGAATGGATGCTGAAAAATCGTTTAAAAAGTTATAAAAAATTCTTGGAAGTCAAAAATCCTAAATGGGGACCTGATTTATCTTTTATTAACTTTGATGAGTTTACATATTTTCTTAAAGCCAGTGATAGAGCAGAAAACAGTTGGGATGATGTTCCTGAAAATATTAAGGATACCTTTGAAAAATTAGGGATTCCTGAAGCAGAAAGAAACTTCTTATCAGGTGTCTCAACACAATTTGAGAGTGAGGTTGTTTACCATAATACTCAAAAAGAATTAGAATCTCTTGGAGTTATTTATGTAGACACTGATACAGCACTAAGAGATCATCCAGATTTAGTTAAAAAGTACTTTGGAAAAATTATTCCTTATAACGATAATAAATATGCAGCATTGAATACAGCCGTATGGAGTGGTGGTTCATTTATCTATGTTCCTAAAGGAGTAAAGGTACCAAAACCTTTACAATCTTATTTTAGAATTAATTCGGATCAAATGGGACAATTCGAAAGAACATTGATTATCGTAGATGAAGGAGCTTATGTCAATTATGTTGAAGGATGTACAGCACCTGTTTATTCAAGAGATTCTTTACATGCCGCAATTGTTGAAATCGTGGTAGAAAAGAATGCAACATGTCGTTATACAACGATTCAGAACTGGTCAAATAATGTAATTAACCTTGTTACAAAACGTGCTTTCGTTTATGAAAACGGTCATATGGAATGGATTGATGGTAACATTGGAAGTAATGTAAACATGAAATATCCTTCCTGTGTTCTGCTTGGTGAAAGAGCAAAAGGAACAACAATCTCGATTGCATTTGCAGGTAAAGGACAATGGCAGGATACAGGTGCAAAAATGATTCATGTTGCACCAAATACGACATCTACAATCATTTCGAAGTCTATCAGCCGGGGTGGAGGAACTGTTAATTATCGTGGAAAAGTGGATTTTGGAAAAAAAGCAAAAGGTGCGAAGGCTCATGTCGAATGTGACACAATCATCCTAGATGACTTTTCCTTCAGTGATACTATACCGACAAATATAGTTAGAAATAGCGATGTATTTTTAGAACACGAAGCAACAGTGTCAAAAATTAGTGAAGAACAACTGTTCTATTTGATGAGTCGCGGATTATCTGAAGAAGAAGCAACCGAAATGATAGTTATGGGGTTTATAGAACCTTTCGCAAAAGAATTACCTATGGAGTATGCAATCGAACTTAATCAATTGATTAAGCTTGAAATGGAAGGGTCTATCGGATAAAAATGATTAAGATATTTGTGATTTATCATAAATATCTTTTTTTATTGCTGACTTTGTCGTAAAATGAATAAGAAGGTGATTCCATGAAGAAAATATTCTTAACTCTTATTTTTATCTTATTTATTTTTGTTCTTACTGGATGTCATCAAGAAATAACATATGATGACTTGTATTTGAAGTATAAAGAACATATCGAAAATAATAGTGAAATTTATCAATTAGACATTGATTATTTTAATCAGCTATCTTCAACAACAATAAAAAGTGTTGTTCTTGTGGAAAAACTGATTATTGCAGCTCCTGGATCAGCTACTGGATCGGGAGTTATCATCAAGTCTGATGCGAATTTTTATTATGTTCTGACTAATAATCATGTTATTTTCGTCCAAAACGATGTTCAATTCACATATTCAATCAGTGATTATAAGGGGAATAAATACACTGCAACACTTGTTGCACAAAATCAAGATTATGATTTAGCTATTTTGAAATTTAGTCGTGGCAATCTTAGTTTAAATTCAATTGAACTTGCACCAATAAACCCGGATATTAATCATAGAGTTGCCGTTTTAGGGTATCCAACATATCAGATTAATGCAATTACAATCGGAAATACTATAGAGTATTCTCCAATTGATTTGGAAGGGTCAATTTTAAATGTAATTAATGTTATGTTTGATGTCTTAATCAGTGATGTCCCGGTGAAATCTGGTAGTAGTGGAAGTGTTGTCATCAATGATGATTTTCAGTTAGTAGGGTTGATCTATGCTGGTAATTTTGTAGATGATAGTGAATCATCTGAATATTCTTTCGCCATTCCTGTAGAAAAAGTGTACGAATTTTTTCAGCTTGCAGGATTTAGCTTGGGGGTTCAATCATGAAAAAAATGTATTTAATCTTTATTCTAAGTTTGCTCATATTAACAGGATGCACCAATTCTATTAGTGAAGAGGACACACAAAAGTATCAAGATTTATCTAATCAGTATACATCTTTTGTACAAAATGATATCGCTTTAGAACCATCATTTCAAGAGTTCATAAATCAAGCTACACTGATTTCCGAATTATCCAATATCATGATTAAAGTGCAATATTACGACGATATGAACAATCTAATTGAAACTAAATATGGTTCGGGAGTTGTTTTTAAGAGTGCTACAACCTTTGAATATGCCTTAACTTCCTCTGATTTGTTAAAGATGCCTGATGGAGTATATCAAGCGAGATATGTCGTCTATGATTATCAGGGGAGAATTACAGCGGGTTATTTAGATTTAGAATTAGAAGATTATCAGTTATCAGTCATTCGATTTTTAAAAGATAGCCATTATTCTTTACCGGGCATTAAAATTGGTTCTACGATTCCAATGTTTGGTGAACCCATCTTATTATTAGGATATCAACATCAAATCATCAATGCTATGTCACTGGGTTTAATGCAAAAAGAAACTATTCCTGATGATTTCAATAATGTTTATTTTAATTCCTCAGTACCATCTGATGTCTATGCAAATGGTGGTGCAATTCTAAATATTAATAATGAGTTAATCGGAATCCAAATCGCTACACAAAATAATTATAGCTTTGCTGTAGCCATATCAAGCATTCTTCATACACTGGATGTATTTTACCAACAACATATTTTTCAATAGAATTGTATAAAACATTAAGCATTTAAATTAAAACTCACGTGATATAATATAGGAAAGGAATGATGACATGTACCGGTATCTCTACATAGAAAGCAAAAAAGATATTAGAAATAATGAAGCAATGATTGTTTCTCTTTTTTCTGAATTTATTGACTTTACTAAAAAAGATGCAGATAACCATTCAATAACACTTTTTTATAATCATGAAATAGATATATCGTTTTATGAGATTATTTTAAATATCATGAGCGATACTTTAAGTGATCTAAGATTATATGCCTCTTATCAATTCGAATCTCAAGATGAGATGAAAAACCACTTAGAGTTTATTAAAAAAAGATTACAAATGATTCCTTTTATTAAGTATGTATATTTGGATGATAAAGCCATTTTAAAGGAATTCATATCTTCTGTTGATGATGAGTTAATAAGGTTTATGCTAAGAAAATATACCAATGACCAACCAATGATCCAGAGTGTGAAAACATATTTAGAATCAAATCAAAACACAAGTGTTGCCTCAAAGAAATTATATGTTCATAGGAACACTTTACTTCAAAGACTGGATAAATTTATGAATGTTACAGGATTTGATGTTAGACTCTTTTTGGATGCTTACCTCATTTATCATTTACTGAAATAAAAATATGTGCAATTTGCACATTTTTTTTATACAACTTGCTTGTTATAATACTCTTATAATATTAAAAAAGGGAGAAAATAATGGCTACTTTAAAACTTAAAGATATTAATAAGATTTATCCTAATGGTGTACAAGCCGTCTTTGATTTCAATTTGGAAATTAGAGATAAAGAATTTATTGTTTTTGTTGGACCTTCAGGTTGTGGTAAATCAACCACACTTAGAATGATTGCTGGTTTAGAAGAAATCTCTTCAGGCGAATTATATATTGATGAAGAACTCGTCAATGATAAAGCTCCAAAAGATAGAAATATTGCAATGGTATTCCAATCATATGCGCTTTATCCTCATATGACTGTTTATGATAACATGGCATTTGGTTTGAAACTTAGAAAGATGCCTAAAGATGTTATTAATGAAAAGGTTAGTGATGCTGCAGAAGTATTGGGATTAACACCTTACTTGAAGCGTAAACCTAAAGCTTTATCAGGTGGACAAAGACAACGTGTTGCATTAGGTAGAGCTATTGTACGTAATGCTAAGGTTTTCTTAATGGATGAACCACTATCCAATCTTGATGCTAAATTACGTGTACAGATGCGCGGTGAATTGATTAAGCTTCATAATAAGATTGAAACCACAACTATTTATGTAACTCATGACCAAATTGAAGCAATGACAATGGCTAATCGTATTGTTGTTATGAAAGATGGTTATATTATGCAGGTTGGTGCACCAAAAATGATTTATGATAATCCAAACAATTTATTTGTTGCTGGATTTATCGGTACACCTCCAATGAACTTTATTCGCGGTGTCGTTGATACTAAAGCTATCTTTACTTCAGGCGTTTACAAAATGATCGTTCCTGAAGATAAATTTGAAATTATTACTGAACACAATATGGTTGGTAAAGATATTATCTTAGGTATTCGTCCAGAAGATATTCATGATGAACAAGTTGTTATGGACACATATCCTGGTGCCATTCTTGAAATCATTGTTGATGTTGCTGAACTATTAGGTTCTGAAACTAACATTTACACAAATATTAATGAAAGCCACATCTGTGCTTCAGTTAATGCTCGCACAGGCGTACATATTGGGGACAAGATGAAATTAGCTTTCGACATGAATAAATGTCATTTCTTCGACCCAACGAGTGAACAACGTCTAGTCATTGACTTAAACAAGGTTGCCAAAAAAGCTCAAAAAGCACCAAAGAAAGAAGAAAAATAATTAAAAGGCCATTAGGCCTTTTTTTATTGGATAAAATTATGATTGAATACATCATTAACAATGCATATGGATGTCTTGTTTTTCAAAATGGGACGGAGTATCAATTTAAAATTTCGAATCTAAGTTTCATAAAAAAAATGTGTTTCGAATATCTATTCACTTATGAAAGTTATCTTAAATCTGTGCAGAAGAAAACTGGAAAAGTATATAAACTGCCTATTTACATCGATGAATCATTGATGATGATCCCAACACAAAGAATTAGAAATTTTGATAATATCTGGATTAATTATGCTGCTATAAAAAAGTTTTATCAACATAAAGATGGCATTGAATTAATTTTTAACAGTGAAATCAAATTGATCGTTGATATATCTATAGAATCATTCAGAAGAGAAATAAAGTATTTAGATATCATTAAGAATGAAAAAGTAAAACACTTTCATATCTAAAAATATAGAAAAACGAATAAATAAGTGTTATAATAGGCATGGTTAAATATTAGCCGATTACATTATATAAGGAGGAAAAATGATGGCAAAAAAAACTGTAAGAGATATTGATATCAAAGGTAAAACAGTTTTGATTAGAGTGGATTTCAATGTACCACTAAAAGATGGTATGATTAGTGATGAAAATAGAATAGTCCAAGCATTACCAACATTGAAATATGTATTAGCTCAAGGGGGAAGAGCAGTTGTTTTTTCTCATCTTGGACGTGTTAAAGATGAATCAGATAAAGCAAATAACAGCTTAAAAGTAGTTGCAAATAGATTAAGTGAATTATTAAATAAAAATGTCGTATTCGTTCCTGAAACACGTGGAAAAGTTTTAGAAGATGCAATTAAAGCACTTAAAGATGGCGAAATACTTATGTTTGAAAATACAAGATTTGAAGATCTAAATGGCAAAAAAGAAAGCAAAAATGATCCTGAATTAGGAAAATATTGGGCTTCTTTAGGTGATGTATTTGTTAATGATGCATTTGGTACTGCACATCGCGAAGCTGCTTCAAATGTCGGTATTGCATCAAATATTAAAGATACAGTTGCTGGATTCTTATTAGAAAAAGAAATTAATTTTATTGGTGGAACTTTGGAAAATCCAAAAAGACCATTTATTGCAATTCTCGGAGGAGCGAAAGTTTCAGATAAGATTGAAGTAATTAAAAACCTATTAAAGGTTGCTGATAAGGTTCTTATTGGTGGAGGTATGGCATATACTTTCTTCAAAGCACAAGGCATGGAAATTGGTAATAGCTTATTAGAAGCTGATAAGATGGATCTTGCAAATGAGTTATTAGCTATAGCAAATGGTAAAATTATTCTTGGCGATGATGTAATTACCGCTAAAGCATTTGATCCTGAAAGTGAAAAACATGTAAGAAATATTACTGATATTCCTGCTGATGAAATGGGTATGGATATTGGACCAAGAACGATTGCATTATTTGAATCATATATTTCAACAGCTAAAACAGTTGTTTGGAATGGTCCAGTTGGAGTCTTTGAATTTCCTAGATTTGCTGAAGGAACAAGAAGCATAGCTCAAGCGATAACAGAAATTAAAGAACAAGCAACTACGATTATAGGCGGTGGAGATTCAGCAGCAGCAGTCATACAATTTGGCTTAGATGAGGGATTTACCCATATTTCAACAGGTGGTGGAGCATCACTCGAATATTTGGAAGGTAAGATTCTTCCAGGTATTGAATGTGTTGACGATAAATAATGAATATCGGAAAAAAGATTAGAGCTCTAAGATTGGGAAACAGTTTAACTCAAGAAGAACTAGCAAATCGATTGGAACTAACTAAAGGCTATATCTCTCAGTTAGAAAATGATTTGACATCACCATCGATGCAAACACTTTTTTCCATTCTCGAAGTTTTAGGAACAGATGTTCATGAATTTTTCTCCAAAGAAGAAGAACAGACTGTTGTCTATAAAAAAGAAGATTTCTATGAAAAAGAGAATGAAGCTTTAAAGCATATGATTAGTTGGATTGTACCCAATGCTTTAAAATATGAAATGGAACCAATTATCATTGACTTAGCACCAGGTGGACAATCTGAAATAGATGATCCACATCCTGGAGAAGAATTTGGTTATGTACTTGAAGGTCAGGTTATTTTGATAATTAATAAAAAAAGATATATTATCCGGAAGGGTGAAACATTCTATTACTTAGCAAATAAAGAACATTATTTGATGAACAGCAGTCATCAAAATGCTAAAGTATTATGGATTAGCACACCCCCGATGTTTTAATGGAGGAAGAAAAAATTATGGAAAAAGAAATTTTAATTAAAAGTACTGCAGGATTACATGCAAGTCTAGCTGCAAAGGTTGTCCAAACTGCATCAAAGTATGCTGTTGAAGTTGAACTTCAATATCAGGATAAAGTCGTAGATTTGAAATCTATTTTAGCTTTAATGTCTTTAGCAATACCTTATGGTAAAAATGTGAAAATAGTTGCTAAGGGTTCTCGTGCTGAAGAGGCAATTAGAGACATTTCATCAATTTTAGGGTAATGGCGATGAGTAGAAGACCTATTATTGCTGGAAACTGGAAGATGTATAAAACGAAAGATGAAGCTTATGCTTTTATCTATGCGGTCAATGTTGAACTTCCAGATAAAGAAATTGTTGAATCTGTTATTTGCGCACCCGCAATTTTTTTGAAGGATCTTGTTAAAAGAGAAGGCGAAAATTTACGTATAGGTGCTCAAAATATGCATTATGCTCAAGAAGGAGCATATACCGGAGAAATATCTGCAGCTATGCTTAAATCATATGGTGTTGATTATGTTGTTGTTGGGCATAGTGAAAGACGTGCTTATTTTAATGAAACAGATGAAACTGTCAACTTGAAATTAATTGCTGCTGTGAATACTGATATCACACCTATTGTTTGTGTTGGTGAATCTCTTGAAATTCGTGAAGCAGGAACGACTGATGTTGTTGTTAAAAAGCAAATTAAAAAAGCTTATTTAAATGTAAGCGCTAAAGAAGCTTTAAAAACTGTTGTTGCATATGAACCTATTTGGGCTATTGGAACTGGCAAAACTGCGACCCCTGATCAAGCGAATGATACGATTAAGGCTATTCGTATTGTTTTAGAAGGCCTTTATGGACAAGCTGTATCAAATGAAATTAGAATTTTATATGGTGGATCTGTAAATACTAAAAATGTTGATAGTCTACTTTCTATGTCAGATATCGATGGCGCATTAGTTGGTGGTGCATCTCTAGACCCAAGTTCGTTTTTAACTTTAGTTAAAGCAGCTTGTAAGAAACAAGTTTAAATCAAAATATTATAACAAGAATCATAGGCTCTTGTTTTTTATTTTCATTATTTAACATATTTATCTACCTTCACCTAAATGATATATTTTTGACTTTGTCTATGTTATAATATTTTATGTGAAGCGACTATAAACTACTTAGTGTACAGTCATGGGAGGGAAACATGTTTGCTGACAATCTAAAAAAGAAATATCAGAAAAATTTAATCATTTTAGCTCTCATTGTAATCTCAACTACAATGATTTTTATGGTTGTGTTGTTGTCGATACAAGAGTATTTGAAAATTGGAATATATATTTTAGTAGGAACTCTACTTATAATGATTGCATATTTTATCTATAAAATTAATAGTGACAATAAAAAAGTTTGTCAAATGAAATTTAGAATTTCTTCCTTAGAATATAAAGTGTCTTACCCATCATCATTTAAAAAGCAGCAAAGAACACTATTGATTGATGGTAAAAAAGGATATACAATCAATAAAAAAATTATTCCAGCACGATTTGTTGAATTTGTCGAAGGAAAACGAGCATATATCATTAAAGAACTGGAAAGCATTAACGAAGTAAATGAATATCGTATTTTATTTGTTCATCAGCATACATATGCATTAGTAGAAGATGTTGAACATAAAAAATGGATTATTCATATGAATTGTTTAGAGCAATTAACAGCATAAAAAAAGATGATTTCTGGGAATCATCTTATTTTTTTTATCTGTTGTAATATTCAACAATCAATTGTTCATTGATTTCTTGTAGGAATTCGTTGCGTTCAGGATAGCGAACAAACGTTCCAACGCCATTATCCTTATCGAATGATACATACTCAACTGATGCATATTGTGCTTCAAGAGCTTCTTGAGTAACAACTAAAGCTTTTGATTTTTCACGAAGTGCAATCTTTTGACCAGGTACGAGACGATATGATGGAATATCTACTTTTTTGCCATCAACTAGGAAATGTCCATGGTTTACCAATTGACGAGCTTGTGCTCTAGTCTTGGCAAGACCTAAACGATAGACAACATTATCAAGACGAGATTCAAGTAAACGTAAGAAGTTTTCACCGTGCTTACCTCTCATTTTATCTGCTTCATTAAATGTCTTTCTAAATTGTTTTTCTGATACTCCATAAGTAAATCTAACTTTTTGTTTTTCATGAAGCTGAGTACCATAATCACTTGTTTTAGAACGACGTTGTCCATGTTGACCAGGTGCATATGGGCGTTTCTTTAATTCTTTTCCAGTTTCAGAAATTGAATAACCCAAACGACGTGATATTTTCCAAGTTGGTCCAGTATAACGTGACATAATTTTTACCTCCTTTTTTATTTTGGTGGTAAAAACTGCAAAAATACTTTAATAAAAGCGATCCCGATGTTCTTTTCACCTTAAAGCAGAAAGGTTACTAAGGGCTCCAAATGGGTAGGGATCATTCTTTTAAAAATAGTTTGCCTGCTTTTTACCGACGCTATTTATTTTACCCTATAGGGTACTAAATGTCAATTGTTTTCACTAATAACTTTACGAATTTTTCTAGAAAGGTAACAGTACCTTGATCAAATCTATTATATATTGGACTATCAACATCTAAAACGCCGAATAACTTGCCTTTAATGAAGATAGGAACTACTGCTTCAGATCGACTATTAGAATCACAAACGATATGATTTTGGTAATTAAGGACATCATCAATAACAACTGTTTTTTGATAAACTGCTGCTTCACCACATATACCTTTTCCCATTTCAATCGTTGAGCATGCGACTTTCCCTTGAAAAGGACCAACAGTAAGTTTCTTACCATCAAAAAGATAGAAGCCAACCCAATTGAGTTCCTGAAGAGATTCCATTAAAAATGCCGAAGCATTTGACAATATAGAAGTTGTATTAGGTTGAATTTCCATTAACGATTGTGCAGATTGTAATAATTCGTTACTTTTCATGATATCACCACCGCCATTATTATATCATATATGTTAAAATAGTAATGGTGATAAAACATGAAGAAAAAAATCATTATTCGCTTTGGGGATATGATGCTCAAAGGTCGAAATATCGGATTTTTTATTAAAAGAGTTAGAAAACATCTTGTGAGTAAATTAAGTGACTTAGAAGTCTCATATGAATTTTTCCATGACAGAATATTTATTGATTTCCAAGTTGAGGATGAATCAGTTATTATCAAAAGATTAAATCAAATTCCAGGTTTATATTCTTTCAACGTTGCTTATGTTGCATTGCCTACGCTAGAAGATATTATTCAGATTGCAGTGCAAGTATTAGACAAAGAGATTGAAAATGAAATGGAACATATCAAAATAGAAACAAGAAGACATGATAAATCATTTCCAATGACAAGTCAAGAAATTACACAATACATAGCAAGCCCAATTTTGAGTAAAGCACAAAAGAAATTCATTGTTGACGTTAAAAAGCCAGCGAATATCTTACATGTTGATTTAAGAAGTGATGTCGCATACATCTATTTAAAAAGCATAAAAGGTTTGGGAGGATTTCCTTTCGGTACCGCAGGTAAAGGTTTGTTGATGCTAAGCGGAGGCTTAGATAGCCCAGTTGCTGGATTTCTTTCAATTAAACAAGGGATTGAGGTTGAATTATTTCATTTTGAATCTACACCGCTCACTCCTCTTGAATCAGTTCAGAAAGTGATTGATTTAGCTGCCGTATTAAGTGAATACACACCTACGCAGAAAATTAAACTTCACTTGGTTCCGTTTACTAAGATACATGAACAGATATTAGATCATGTTTTTGATCCTTATATCATTACAGTCATGAGAAGAATGATGTATCGATTGGGTGAAAGATTTTCTAAACGCCATAAGTGTTTATGTTTGATTAATGGTGAATCTGTTGGACAGGTAGCAAGTCAAACATTGCAAAGTATGAAAGTTGTAGAATCTGTGACAAAAATTCCAATTATAAGACCACTCATTACTTATGATAAGAATGATATTATTGATATTTCAAAGAAAATCAATACATATGAGGTTTCAATTAGACCATATAATGATTGCTGTAGTATATATGTACCCAAATCACCGGTGACAAAACCAATGGAAGCTTATGCTTCAAAATATGAACAAAACATAGATTTTGAACCTATACTAAAAGAAACTCTTGAAAATATTCGCACAATTGAGATTTCTATGATGACTCAATATCAACTAGCCTCTCACGGATTTACCGTTAAAGAAGCATTAGATGAAATAGAAAAGGAATTGAATAAATGATGATTTTCTCAAAACAAAATAATTCATTTAAGAGATGGGTAAAATTGAAAACTAAAAAGTACCGAGATTCCTACAATCTTTTTTTGGTTTATGGTAAACATTTAATAGACGGAGCAAGAACTCACCAAGCAATTGATGAAATCATTACCTCTAATTCGGAAAAGGAAGGCATTCTCATATCAAAAGAACTGATGGATGAACTGCAACAAACAGAAACATATTTTGATCAAATCGCAATTTGTAAGAAGATTAATCCTGTACAATATAGTGATAAGGTTCTAATCTTAGATGATGTCCAGGATCCAGATAATGTTGGCGCTTTAATTAGAAATGCATCAGCATTCGGTTTTATGCATGTCATCGTCAGTTTGAAATCTGCAGATTTTTATAATGAAAAGGTTGTTAGAGCATCCAAAGGGGCAATATTTGATGTTTATTTAGAGCGAAAACCTCTTGAATCAACACTGATGGAATTAAAAAAACAAGGATTCCAAATTTTATATGCCGATGCACATGAAAAAGGTGATCCTCAAAAAACAATGAAAACAGCGCTTATTTTAGGTAATGAAGGACATGGTATCTCTGATGATGTTAAATTTCTTTCCGATGGGGCAATTAGTATTTCAACCCAAAATGTGGAAAGTTTGAATGTGAGTGTCGCTGGAGGTATTTTGATGTATGAATGGAGAAACTTATGAAACCCATATTAACAGGTTTTTTAGATTTAAATGGAACAGCCTCTTTTGAGGAACAATTAGAATCTGCGAATAAACATCATTTAAACACGATATGTTTACGTACATATAATCAATCACCACTCATTGAGCTAAGTGAATCTGAGATTAAGAAAATAATCTTATCCCTTAAAGAAACAAAAATAAAAATCATAGGGATTGATACTGGAATAAAATCCTTTGATATCAATGATGATCATAAACATTCAGAAGCGTTGGACGAATTTAAATACATGATTAAATTTTCGGATAGACTAAAAGTCCAGAATCTATTTTTCAGACTGCCTATCTTTAATGATGTTATTGAAGAATATGAAAACATCCAAAAAAGATTAGAACCATTTATTGATGCTGCGATGAAAGGTAATAAAAAGATTATATTTCTACCAGTAAATAATTACAAAGCGAATGTATATGCATACCTTTTAAAAAAAATTAAATCAAACATCATCAGTGTTTTCTTTGATCCCGTTCATCTCATGACGAATAACGAATCAACAACAACAGCATATCGTCTTCTAAAGAAAAGAATAGGTGGGTTTGCTGCAATTGATGCTGATCATCAAAATGTGCCTATGCTTATTGGTTATGGGAAAACAGATGTCATTTCAATTTTTAAGAAGTTAATTAGAGATCGGTATGATGGATTAATTCTTATTGACAATAAATTCAATGAGGAAGTTTTTGCAATAGAAACGAAGAAAGCTGGATTCTTTACAAAAGTATTTAAAACTAGAGAAAAGAAAAAGGAATCTATGCTTTCTGATTTATCTAGAAAGATTTTCCCTAATGAAGAAACAAAAAATGTCACCTATGATGACATTTTAGATAATCAAATCAAAGTTATTAAAATTATTTTTAAATAGTATCATTTTCATCAGGTATATGAAAAGCAGGTTCTGCATATGGCAACGAACTAAAGAGTTTAGTCGTAAACATTATACCGTTAATATGATCAAATTCGTGTTGGAAAACAATGCCTACATAGCCTTCTAGGTGAAGCTCAACTGGAAATAAATTTCCACTAGCTATATCATAAGATAATGCTTCAAAGGTCACTGATTTATAACGTGGAGTAAGTCCTTCAGTAGGACGATCAACACTTAAACAACCTTCACCACCTGGAACATAAATGATTTCTGTGCTCTTTTGTGTTAACATGGGATTAACTAAAGCATAAGAATATAGTGTCCCATCAAAATCAGTTACATGACAAGCAAATATACGCTTTGAAACATTGACTTGTGGTGCAGCAATACCTACAGCCGGTCTAAGTTCGTATTTTTCAACCATTTCTTCATCCTGTGAATTCATGACAAATTCTAACATTTCTTTAAGTAACTTTTTATCTGCGGAAGACAATGGAACCTTAACTTCTTTAGCGACAGTTTCCAAAGTTTTATGCCCTTCGCGAATTATATTTTTCATCAGAATCATGTAAATACACCTCACCTATCATTATATCATAAGGAGTTCACAGATGCGTATTGATAAATTTTTAAGCAATCTAAAATATGGTTCAAGAAGTGAAATAAAAGATTTTCTCAAAAATCATGAAGTTGTTATTAACAATATCAAAATACTTGTGCCAAGCTTTGATGTAGATCCAAGCATCGAAGATGTTTATCTTGATTCAAAACGTGTATTCTATCAATATCCTATCTATTTGAAAATGAATAAACCCATCGGATATTTATCTGCCAACTTCGATAAAAAATATCCTTGTGTCACAGATCTTATTAAAGAGCCCTATAATAGATTTGATTATGCTATAGCGGGTCGTCTTGATCTAGATGCTGAAGGTCTCATGATTTTAACAACCGATGGTGCGCTTGCTCATCAGATCACTATGCCTAAATCACATGTACCCAAAACCTATGAAGTCTTGCTTGATCACCCATTTGATTATCATAAAGAGCTTCAAAATGGAGTCGTGATTAAAGATGGTAAACATCAAGAATATCTTGCTAAAGCTTTATCTATTCGTTCAGTTGATAATCAGGTTTGGATTACTATTGATGAAGGAAAATTTCACCAGATTAAGCGGATGTTTGAATCTATTGGCTATCTAGTGGTAAAATTAAAGCGTATCCAAATTGGTCATCTTAAATTAGATGATTTAGCATCTGGAACGTATGAATCATTTAAGAAAGAAGAACTCTATGACTGAAATAATAATGCAAACTTATCAAGTTTTAGAAGAACTAAAACTTGACCCCACATATCAAGCGATTAAACAATATGATAAGTTAATTTATCAAAAATATCCAGATGAGATTCAAAATTTTCAAGTATATAAGAACGAATTTGAAAAACTCATGAATGAGGGTGGAGCTTATCACCCAAGCTATAAAAGTGTAAGTAAAGCACTGAGCGAAGCAAAAATCATTTTGTATCAAAAACCTGAAGTTTTAAAATATTTCGAAACGGAAGAAAAATTTCAGAATGAACTCAATCAATTTTTAAGTGAGCTCACTCAAGCAGTATCATCACATATCAAGACACCAAATAAAATTGGGATAGTCACTAAAGGAGGTAGTTGCCATGTACGCTAACAGAATGTCATTTGTAATCTTCTATCAAGGTAAACATGTTTTAGAAAAACTAAAAAATATGCCTGTAGATATTGCCTATATTTCAAATAAACAAAACTATGCAGTCGTTTACGCAGATCACGATCAAGAACAAGCGTTAAAAAAACAACTCAAAGATATTAAGGGATTTAAGTATTTTGGACCATCTCAAATGTATGATCCCAACTTAAATTTTTAAGTGTTAAGGAAAAAGACTTGACAGATAAAAATTATTGGGTATAATGGATGTGGATAACAAATAGAAAGAGAGAAAAAATATGGCAGTTAAATTACGTTTACAACGTTTTGGCTCTAACAAGAGACCGTTTTACCGTGTTGTTGCGAGTGAATCAAGTATGGCTAGAGATGGAAGATTTTTAGAAATTCTTGGAACTTATGATCCTTTAATTGGGAAAGTTCTAGTAGATGCTGAAAAAATTCAAAAATGGCTAGGCAATGGTGCTCAACCAACAGATACAGTAAAGAGTTTGTTCAAGAAATATAATATTTTAAGTAAATAAGGGGGGTACATATCATGGCTGTTGATTTCGAAAAACTCATAAAAAATATGATAATGCCATTAGTCGTTAACCCAGATGATGTCCTAGTTAAGATCTTATCCAACGATGAACAAACTATTACTATTCAGCTTCTAGTAAATGAAGCAGATCTAGGACGTGTCATTGGAAAAGGCGGTAAAATCGCGAGTGCAATGCGAACGATTGTCTATGCTGGTGCTTCGAAAGAAGGCAAGCGAGTACAAATCGACATTGACTCATTTTAAGGATGAACGCTATGTATCAAATTGGCAATATTACAAATTCACATGGCATCAAGGGAGAGGTTAAAATCTACAATCTAAGTGATTTTAATCGCTTTTTAGTTGGTGCTGAAGTATTTGTGATGCTTAAAGGAATAAAAAAGACTTTTACGATAGAAAGAGTAAGACCTCAAGGGAAGCTTCTCATCGTAAAATTCAAATCCTACGACAATATCAACGACATCTTGGTCTACAAAGGCTTGGATGTTTATGTTGATGAAAGACCAGACCAAGAGCTTGAAGAAGATGATTATCACTATGAAGATTTACTGGAAAAGGATGTATATACTATTGATGATATCTTTGTTGGTAAAGTGATTAATATGATTCCTGTACCACAAGGACACTTGCTAGAAATAGAAAAACAAAATGGTAAAAAAGTACTTATTCCCTTTGTGAATGCTTTTGTCGAAAGTGTTTTGGAAGATAAAATTATTATCAACCCAATTGAGGGTTTATTATGATTATTGATATTGTTACAATATTTCCTGAATTTTTTGATACATTTTTATCGACATCAATTATCAAAAGAGCGGTAGAACAAAAACTTGTTGACATTCGCCTTCATCAAATTAGAGATTATAGTCATAATAAACATCGAAATATCGATGACACACCTTATGGTGGTGGTATTGGAATGTTAATGACCTTTCCTCCATTTTATGATGCCATTGACAAATTAAAAACGAAGGATTCGAAAGTGATTTATCTTTCTCCACAGGGAAAATTATTTAAACAAAAAACTGCTAAACAATTAGCAAAATATGATCATCTCATTTTGCTATGTGGCCATTATGAAGGTATAGACGCTAGAATAGAATCACTAATTGACATGGAGCTTTCCATTGGAGATTATGTATTAACTGGTGGAGAAATTCCAGCAATGATTATTACTGATGCTATAACGAGACTTATCCCCAATGTCATCCATGAAGATTCAGCTGAAGAAGATTCTTTGCAAAACGGATGGCTTAAATTTCCACAATATACAAAACCAGAAACTTACAAAGGATATACAGTCCCCGAACTATTGTTATCTGGGCATCATCAAAAAATTGCAGATTGGCGCAAGGAACAACAAGTAAAAAGGACTTATCATAAAAGACCTGATTTGATTAAAGATATCAAAATGACTGAACAAGAGAAAAAGATACTTGATCAAATTAAAAATGAAAAAAAGAACAATAAATGATATAAAAAATTGAAAGAAGGGAAAATGATGAAAGCAATTAAAGGATTAGCACAAAAAAGTAGAATTTTTGAATTTCTAATTGTTGCACTCATTGTGTTTTCTTTTGATTTAATCTTTATTTTTAGATATGGATTTGGTGTCAGTTTTGTTCATTTATTTATTGCATTTTTCAATGTTTCATTAATTTTGGCAATTATAGCATTTATTAAAAGTAATAAAATGAGATATATTGCTTATGTAACTTACATATTGTTTATGTTTGCATTCTTTTTGACAGATAGTACACTCTATTTTTATAAACAGGATGTAACATCATTTGCGATGCTCTTAGAGTCTTTGCAGGACACGATGGAAATTGGATTGAAATATAATCCTCTAGCTTCATATGGCATTTTTATATGGATACTCATTCTAGGATTCTTAATATTTAGTTTGATTGTACTCAATAAGATAGTTAAACTTAATCAACAAAGTAGAACTAAACAATATGCTAAGCATGCTTTATTTCTATTTATTACTGTACTAGGTTTATTCTTTAGCCCCTATATCATAAATGCAAACGATGTATTAACTTTTCAAACACCTGCAGATAAAAATTTATTTGTCCAAAAATTTGGTTCTATTACATATCATACGAAAGATATTGTAACTTATGCTAATAATTCGATTAAACCAATCTTTTTCACCGATAAATATATAGATCAAATTAATGAAGGACTTGATTTATCTATTGCAGAACAATCGTCTCTTTACGGCTCATTAGAAGGACAAAATATTATTTTAATTCAGTGTGAAACCTGTGAAGAATACGCATATTCTCCAGCGTATACACCAAACTATTACCGTCTATATAATGAAGGAATTCATTACGATAACTTTTATTCTGCAGCCAAAAATAATTATACTTATGATGCTGAATTAAAAGCACTCACGTCAATGATGTATTTTCAAACGGATAATTTTATGTTTTCATTTGGAGATAATTCATTTCATAATGCTTTACCACATATTTTAACTGAAAATGGTTATACAGCAAATGCATTTCATAATTACGATGGTTCGTTCTTCAACCGCAATATTATTTATCCGAATCTCGGATTTCAAGATTTTTACGCGATAGATTCAATGCAAGTTGATGAGAGTGCATATATGCCTTTAGATTCAATGATGTTTGACCAGTTAAAAGACTTAATTGTTCCAGTTCAGGATAATCCGTTCTTTACATTTGTTATTACAGTGACACCACATGGTCCACATAATAAATATCGCGAAGAACTTAAGGAATATTATGACATTTTAGCTCAAGATCCTGCTTACGATAATGCACCTATTGAGTTACTTACAATCACTGCAGCACAAATGGATTTTGACAAAGGATTGGGAATTATGCTTGATGATTTAGAAACTAAAAACTTATTAGATGATACAATGATTCTCATGTATAGTGATCATAAAAACTATTCTGATTATGAAATGACAGTAGAGTATACACCCAATAGTGACATACCTTTTGAAATTGAAAAGGTTCCATTCTTTATTTACAGTCAAGCACTTGGATCTGGTGTCTCTGATGTGATTACATCACAATATGATATCACACCAACAATCTTAGACTTGTTAGGGATCTCATATATTCAATACTACTATTATGGACAAAGCATGTTTTTAGAAGATAAAATTGATTTACCAGTGATTTTTTCTTACACGAGCTGGATAAGTTATGAAAATGTTGTGATGTATGATGTGATAAAATTTGGCAATGATAATCCAGATGATTACTTAGCGAAAAAGCAATTCGTATTTGATACGATTGATAAGTTTGAAAAGATGTTTCAATCTGATTATTTTAGGGATAAAACAACCTACATTCCTAATTCATAAGGTTTATCATCAAAGTTTATATAAACATGTTGCAAGTTTAATATAACTTTGTTATAATAATAAAGCCGTAACAAATTAGCACAATGGTCCGCTGTCAATGAACAAGAACATTGGAAGAAAGAGAAGTGAGTCGAACATGTCAAGATTAAAAGGGCAAGCGCTGATTGAAGCGATCACCAGTTCTTACATTAAAGAAGTTCCTGTATTTAGTTCTGGAGATACCGTTAAGGTATACGTCAAGATTAAAGAAGGAAATCGCGAACGACTTCAGTTATTCGAAGGTTTAGTCATTAAAAGACAAGGCGGAGGAGTTTCTGAAACATTTACAGTTCGTAAGGTGTCTTATGGCATCGGTGTAGAACGTACTTTCCCAGTGCATTCACCATCAATAGATCATATTGATGTTGCACGTAGAGGTAAGGTCAGACGTGCGAAGTTAAATTACATTCGTACATTGTCAGCAAAAGCAGCAAGAATCAAAGAAAAACGATAAGTTTGGTAAAGAGGCGATTGCCTCTTTATTTTTTTTGTAAGCGAATGAAAATATTTTCATCTTTTACTTGAAAGCCTTTACATGAAATGATATAATAATTGCATAATAACAAGATTTTGAGGTGGTTTTATGAGTAATACAACTATTTATGATGTCGCAGGTGCTGCAGGTGTTTCATTAGCTACAGTATCTCGTGTACTTAATAACCCTGAGAAGGTAAAAGAAGAGACAAGACAACGCGTTTTAAAAGTAATTAAGGAACTGGGTTATCGTCCCAATGTGATTGCAAGAGGACTTGCAAGTAGAAAAACAACAACAGTTGGTGTTGTTATTTCTGATATTACGCGTGCCTCGGTCGCTGAAATGCTAGGTGGTATTAGTGATATCGCACAGAACTATAAATACTCAATTAAATTATTCTCAATTCGTGAAGATATGGATATTATGGATACATTACATGATATCGTAGCTGAACAGGTAGATGGTGTTCTTTACTTAAATGATGAACTATCAGAAGATCGAGTTGATGATATCAAAAAAATGTTTAACAGTAATGGTATTCCATTTGTTTTTGCTAACGTCGTATCTGATGATCCTGATGTACCTACTGTATCGATAGATTATGAAAAGGCTGGCTATGAAATTACACAAGTCATGCTGTCAGATCATCGTAAAAATGTATACCTATTAAGTACTGCACGTCGTTATTCTGTCAATGATAAAAAAGAAGCAGGTTACACCAGAGCAATGGAAGAAGTTGGTTTGGAACCTAAGATATTTAGAACTAGTGGTGATACCAATATTAATCGACAACATTTTTCAACTTTCTTTAGTGATAAAAAGATTGATGGAGCAATTGGTGTTAGAGACTCTATTGCAGTATCATTTATGAATATTGCTCGTGATAATGGTCGAGGTGTTCCTAAGGATTTAGCAGTAGCTGGTTTCCAAAACACAAAATATGCACTTTTATCAAGACCAACGTTAACCTCTATTGATATCCCCGTATATGATATTGGTGCTGTTTCAATGAGATTATTAACCAAGTTAATGAGTTCGAAGGATGTAGACAATATTCGTATTATCCTACCTCATTATATTGTTAAAAGACAGTCAACTAACTAAATCGATCGAAGATATAAAATAAGTAGAGGATTGAATACCTAAAATAGAGACTTCATGATGGTGGAAAATGGAGAGAAAACAAAGCTCGAAATACATTTATGGAGATCATCTGATTTTCTATGTGCTAGTTATGCTAGAACTAAGGTGGTACCGCGGATTATTTCGTCCTTAGAGTTTCTAAGGGCGATTTTTAATTAAATACCGGAGGAAGAAATAATGAAATTATATGCTGAATTACTATGGCGTGGACTTATTAAAGATGTGAGTAATGAAGAAAGAGCAACACACCTTTTAAACGACAGTAAAATAAAATTCTATTGTGGATTTGATCCCACAGGAGATTCTTTAACAGTTGGACATTTGGTGCAGATCGTAAGAATGATGTTGCTTGAAAAGTATGGTCATATACCTATCGTTTTAATTGGGGGAGCAACCGGATTAATTGGAGATCCTCGTCAAACAAGTGAAAGAAAGCTATTGACGCTTGAAGAATCCTTGTTAAATGCTGAAAAGATAAAGATTCAACTGAGCCAATTTATTGATCCAAACCATTCGATATTTGTGAATAACTACGATTGGATTGGAAAGATTGATATGATTTCTTTTCTAAGAGACTATGGGAAACATTTTTCTATTAATTATATGATTGCTAAAGATACTGTTCAAAAAAGGTTAGAAATTGGTATTTCTTATACTGAATTTTCTTATATGCTTATTCAAGCAATTGATTTTCTTCATCTTTATCAGACTGCTGATTGTAAACTGCAGTTTGGCGGTTCTGATCAATGGGGAAATATTACTTCAGGCTTAGAATTAATTAGAAAAATTGAAGGGGATCAAAACCAAGCTGTTGGTATGAGCTCACCCCTCTTACTTAAAGCAGATGGTTCAAAATTCGGCAAGAGTGAATCTGGAGCATTATGGCTTGATGCAAACTTGACGACACCATATGAAATTTATCAATATTTTCTAAATGCATCTGATGAAGATGTTGAAAATTATTTGAAGATGTTGACTTTATTATCTAAAGATGAAATTGAAAGACTTATCAAAGCATCATTAGAAAATCCCGAACTAAGAGAAGCTCAAAAGACGCTTGCTTATGAAATAGTTAAATTAGTTCACGGTGAAGAAGCCCTTAATGAAGCGATTAAAGTAACACATTCACTCTTTTCTGGAGACTTTAGTAATTTAAGTGTTAATGGATGCAAAATGTTATCAAAAACACTTGAATCAATTCATATTAAATTTGAAAAAACTTTATTAGATGTTTTAGTTGAAACTAATTTAGCATCATCAAAACGTGAAGCAAGAACTTTTATTCAAAGTGGTGCAATCAGTTTGAATGATCAAAAAATCAGTGATCTTGAATACATACTGACAAAAGAACATGCTTTATTTAATCAATATGTAATCGCACGTAGAGGTAAGAAAAAGTATGCAATGATTGTTTTCGATTAAGGAGAAATAATGGATATCCTAATTTATAATCCGCTATCAAGAAACGGAAAAAACGAAAAATTTATTCAAAAAGTTGTTGACCATCTCAAAAAGGGTGGTCATGCAGTTGTTAGCTATAATATTCTTGCTATTGATGATGTTGAAGCATTTGCTGCTGGATGTCAAGAAGATGATCGTATTATTATCGTCGGTGGAGATGGAACAATTAATCACCTAGCAAATAGAATTTATGACTTCGATTTTAAACAGGATCTTTTTATGTATCAAGCAGGAACAGGTAATGATTTTATCCGCAGTTTAAAAACCAAAGAAAAAGTAGTTCCAATCAAAAAATATATCAAAAAACTACCTCAGGTTCATTTCCATGATAAATCAAGGCATTTCTTAAATGGTGCAGGATGTGGTCTTGATGGTTATGTGGGTCACTTAGTCAATAATTCCAAATATAAGAAGAATAAATTAAACTATTTCCGACATGCATTTGAAGGTTTTGCTAAATTCAAACCAATTTCTGCAGAAATTACAGTCGATGGTGTCACCTGGAAAGAAGAAAGAGTATGGCTTGCATCCATGATGAACGGAAAATATTTTGGTGGAGGTATGAAAGTAGCTCCACATGCTGATAGAGCAAAAGCCGAAATTCAACTTGTCGTTTTAAAGGATATTCCTAAATGGTTACTCATATTAATCTTTCCAACAATTTATTTAGGTTGGCATCTCATCTTTAAATCATTTGTTAAAGTGTATAAAGGTAAAGAAATTAAACTTCATTTTGATAAACCTACCTACTTACAAATAGATGGAGATGTCGAATATCCAGTCACCGATGTTAGCGTCACTGCATTTGAATAAATAAAAAGGGCTGAGCCCTTTTTTATTTGATTCTACCTAATCCCATTTTTTTGAAAACCTTTTGCATTTTTCTTAATGCTAACAAACGTGCTCTTTCTGCACCTTGATCAAGAATTTCATCAAGTCTTGGATTATTGATATATTCGAAATATCTTTGTTGTATAGGTCGCAAAGCATCCGCAACAATTTCTCCTAAGTCAGTTTTAAACACCGAATAGCTCTTATCCTTATAATTCGCTTCAAGTTCTTTAATAGGGACATTCGTTAATGAAGAATAGATGGTTAATAAATTTGATATACCAGGCTTTTTCTTAACATCATATTTTATAACGCCATCAGAATCAGTAATCGCACTCTTTATCTTATTTCTAACCGTTCCTAAATCATCAAGTAGCAAGATATATGATTTTGTATTCTCGTTTGATTTATCCATCTTTTTTGTAGGATCTGATAATGACATAATGCGTGCGCCAGTTTCAGGAAAAAACCCTTCTGGAACAACAAATGTATCACCATAAGCATGATTGAATCTATTTGCCAGATTTCTCGTCAATTCTAGATGCTGTTTTTGATCATCACCTATTGGAACAATATCTGCATCATAAAGTAAAATATCAGCAGCCATCAACGCAGGATATGTCATCAAAGAAGTGCGAATACCTTCTGTTTGCTTCTTTTTTTTATCCTTATATTGTGTCATTCTTTCCATTTCTCCAATATAAGCAGTTGATTCCATGATATAGCCTAATACAGCGTGCTCATTAATTTCAGACTGAATAAATAAATTCACTTTTTCTGGATTTAGACCACATGCTAAATAAACAGCAGCAACACTTCTGATGTTTTTCTTTAGTTCTTGACGTTCCTGAGGTGTTGTTATTGCATGTAAATCAGCGATAAAAATGAAAAATTCAGTGTTCTCAAGCTCATCTTGTAATTTGACAAATTGCTTAAGTGCACCAATATAATTACCTAGTGTTAATTGACCAGTTGGTTTAATACCAGAAACCAGTCTTTTTTGTTTAACAGGTGCAGGTTTTATTGGCTTAGTTTGAGTTGATTTTTTTGGCATAAGTCATTCCTCCTAAAAAATATAAAACGCCCTTAGAACTTAATCTAAGGACGTATATTACGCGGTGCCACCTTAGTTCTGGAGAAAACCTCCAGCCCTCAATATCGTTATAGCCGATATACTATTTGCTCTAAGGGCCCATTCGCTTTAATTTCGCTACTGGATCTCACCATCCCAGTTCTCTTAACAAGCATTATTAAAGGTACTTTTCCTTTTCATTGCAATTTAATTATACAATATTCGTTATTTTTCTTCAAGAACTTTTTCTAATTGATCAATTAAACCTTCAAAACGAGTGATAACTGCTAAGAAAGTATCCTTATTTGTTAAATCTGCACCAGCTTTTGCTGCTTGGTTAACAGGATAATCATTTCCTCCTGATTTTAGAAGGCCAAGAAAGTTGTCCATTGCTAGAGGTTTCTTATTTTTAACATTATCATAGATCTTTAATGATGCACTATAGGAAGTTGCATATTGATAAACATAAAATGGTGTGTGGAATAGATGAGGAATATAAGCCCATACGTATTGTTTACCTTCCTCTTCGGTAATATCTAGATCATAATAATGTTTATATAAGTCAATCATAATTTTTGATAACGCTTGTTCAGTGATAGGTGCGCCTTGTTCAACAAGTTGATTTGCTTTAAATTCATAAGTAGCAAACAATGTTTGTCTAAAGAATGTCGACATGATTCCATCAATTGCTGATTCAAGTAAATCAATTTTTTGAGCTTTTGTTTCAGCTTTTGTGAGTAAATAATCAAGAAGAACATGTTCATTAAATGTTGAAGCAATTTCAGCTACAAAAATGGTGTAGTCAGCAGATGCCATAGGTTGATTTTCATTTGCGAATAATGTATGCGCACTATGTCCTGCTTCATGTGCTAAAGTAAATACTGAATCTAGAGTATTATCATGGTTTAATAAAATAAATGGATGATGTCCATAAAAGCCAGAAGAATAAGCTCCCGTTCTCTTACCATCTTGAGGATATGCATCAACAAAACCATCTTTAACAGCATCCTTTTGGTGAGCTATATAATCTTTATCCATATGATTGATTGCTTCAAAGAATAATTGTCTAGCTTGTTCAAAAGAATATTTTGTATCATCTTTAGCAAGCTTCAAGAAACGATCATATGTATGATACTTAGTTAAACCCAAATGTTTCTTTCTAAGTTGGATATAGCGTTTAATTTTTGCAGTATTTTCATAAGCAACATCTTTTAGATTGTGATAAACAGAAGTAGGAATGTTATTTCCAAATAATGCAGCATCTAATGCTGATTCATATTTTCGAGATTTAAAATTTGCTGCTAACTGTTGCAAGACAAGATTGTATGTAGAAGCAAAAGCACTTTTATTATTCTTATATCTCTTAAAAGAAGCTTCGAAAATCAATCTTCTATCATCTTCAGTTGGTGCATCAGCAATTAATGGTCGGAAATTTGAAAGATTAATTTCATGCTCTTCACCATTGCTTAAGGTCACTTTCTGATCAACTGCATCGATAATAGATAGTGCTTGATGTAAAGAACTTGGTATACTTCTAACAGGACTGAAATTTGCTAATAGTTTTTCCTGGTCTCCATCTAAAACATGCTTTTGTTGAAAGAAAAGCTTTTGCATCTCAAAACGATAAGTTTTAAGAAAATCATCTTTTTCAATAAAAGACATCACTTGTGCTTCTCCTAAAGCAATAAGTTCAGGTGAAAGAAAAGAAGTTTTTTGATTCAAATCAGATAACATGAGCATCATTTGTTGGTGCTTACTTGATTTTTCTTGATCCTTTAAATTTAAGTCGCTATTTAAATGAATATAAGCAAAAAGTCTATAAAGAAGTTTGATTGCTTCCTCTTCAGCAACATAAAAAGCTTTGAACTGATTAAAATCACCTAATTTTCCTTTATAGGAAGCTAATTTCTCGATATGTGGTGGTAAATTCTTTAAATCTTCATCCCATGCTTCCAAATTTGGGTAAAAGATTGATAAATCCCATTTTGACATAATAATCATCCTTTCTTTGTCATTAATATAATTATAACGCATTCGTAAATAAAAACATAACACTTGATTTTGAAATATGTAAAATGATGATAAAAACGCTATCATAGGTTGATAAAAAGTATAAATAATTATATAATTAAGCAACAGGTTAACCTGGAAGACACAAAGTGCTATAGGATAAAACCTATACTCCCTAAGGAGGAAGACAATGATTACAATTTTTACAACACCCAGTTGTTCATCTTGTCGAAAAGCGAAAAAGTGGCTTGATGATCATAAAGTAGCTTATGAAGAAAAAAACCTATTTAATCAGCGTATTACTGAACGCGATATTGATCGCATGTTAGAAAATGCTGAAAATGGATTTGAAGATATCATCTCAACAAGATCTAAAATATTCAAAGAACAAGCTTTGGATGTCGAAGACATGAGAATTAGTGAGCTCAAAGCATTTATTATTGATAATCCAAGTGTTTTGAAACGACCCATCATGATTGATGGAGATAAACTTCAAGTGGGTTATAATGACGAAGAAATACGTGTATTCATTCCTAAAAGACTTAGAGAATTGATTATGTGTGTTGATTGTCCACAAGGTGAATACTGTGACTATCAAAGTGCGCTAAAACGTTATTTTGAAGAAATTAAGAACAATAAGCAAGCAGAAACAAATTAAAAAAAATAGGAGCCATCGGCTCCTTTTTTATTATTTTGAATTTATTTTGAAATAAGTGAAATATCCTAAACCAGATGTTGCTAAGAGTAGGACCAAACCAAGTACGAATGAAGTCTTAACTGCTGGTGCATAAGTTAGCAAAACGAATATCTGATTATTGAGCACTCCAACATGATCAAAATGCATACCTAGTAAAACTGAAACAATGATTGCTGCGGATAATAAGAAGCCTTTATTTTGAAAATACCAACCTACCCATAATAAAACTACAGGAATAAACAGTTCATAAAAAGTCGGCATAACTAAGTAGCCATAAGTAGAAAACCATGGTTGAGTTCTTATTATAATGGATATTAAAAAAAGCACACTAGCGATCACAGCTGTAATAAAATATAGCAAACTACGTTCTTTCATAGGCCCTCCAATGAATAATACTTACATATAATATTATAAGTTTTATATTAAAATAAGTCAATGTTATATTGATAAAAGAAAAAAGATAATCGTTTTTGACTATCTTTTGCATGTAAAAGCGCGTTCACTCTTGCGTTTCATTGGAACTTGCTCAATTTTATGTTTATTAAGAAATTTATTAAAAATCTTTAATCCGTCATCATAATTACAAACTTCATATTCAAGTTCATAGTCTACAATGCCACAATACTCGCATCTATCAAAGAACAGTGTTCCACCTTCATATGGCGTACTAACGCGGAAGTTATCTAAACTTGCTTTAAAGGTTACAAAATAATTAATGTCTTCAAAGAAATCCTTTGTCTGAAAACCATTTTTAATCATTTCTAAAGCTTGATCCTTGTGTAATAGAACATGACTTTCAAATGCACCCTGCTCACTTTGACTCTTTAATGTCACCTTGAAATGATTGTCACCTTTTTGGCGAATTCTAAGCACAATTTTATCATGATTCAAATTGAAATCATCCGTATCAAAATAGTGATTCGTTTGTTTGAAGATATTGTTTTCCAAATTAAAAAGTTGAAGAAGCTTATTGTATTTCTCTAGAGGAATACTCGTCTTAAATTCTATCTCAATATTTTTAGTCATGGACATCACCTCCTACAAGAGTATGTGATAATTTTTATTGCCGCTTATATTATATCAAATAGGGGGTCTAAAGGAAAGGAAAAACGTTTACATTGTATATCTTGATTTCATTATATTTGAATTTGATTAATAAAATGGTAAAATATCTATGATAAAAACTATTAAAGGAGGAATAAAAAATATGGCTATTAATGTAGCAATTAACGGATTTGGTCGTATCGGTCGCTTAGCATATAGACTGATGGCAGATGATCCCAAATTTAACGTAGTAGGTATTAATGATTTAACAGATGCAGAAACACTTGCATATTTACTCAAGTATGACACAGCTCAAGGTAATTTCAAACTTGATGGAATTCATTTCGAAGGCAATGACCTCGTGGTTGATGGTAAGAAAATTCCAATTTTTAGTGAAAGAGATCCAAAAGCATTGCCATGGGGTAAATTAGGTGTGGATGTTGTTTTAGAATGTACAGGACTATTTACTGACGAAGTGAAAGCTGGATGGCATTTAGAAGCTGGAGCTAAAAAAGTTGTTGTCAGTGCACCTGCAGGGGGCAATGTCAAAACAATCGTTTTCGGTGTTAATGACGATACATTAGATGGAACAGAAGATATTATTAGTGGAGCATCTTGTACAACAAACTGTCTTGCACCAATCGCTAAGGTTCTTGATGATAATTTCGGTATTGTTGGTGGTTTCATGACTACAATTCATGCGTATACCTCTGACCAATCATTAGTTGACCAACCTCATAAAAAAGGTATTTATGCTAGACGTGGACGTGCAGCAGCATCAAGCATTATTCCAAGTTCTACTGGTGCAGCAAAAGCAATCGGCTTAGTATTACCTCAACTTAAAGGTAAATTAGACGGAACAGCGCTTCGCGTACCAACAGCTACAGGTTCTATCGTTGACTTAACAGTTGAAGTTAGAAAACATACAACAAAAGAAGAAATTAATGAAGCTTTTAAAAATGCAGCGAACGAATCATTAGCATATGTTGTTGATCCTATCGTATCAAGCGATGTTATTGGTTCTAAATATGGTTCAATGTATGATTCACATACAACACAAATCGTTAATTACGAAGACAGACAACTTGTCAAAGTTATGGCTTGGTATGATAATGAAATGAGTTATACTGCTCAACTTGTTCGTACTGTTACTAAGTTAGCAAGCTTAATTAAGTAATCAATATTTAATTAATAAAATAGATAAAAAGCGTCAAAATTACACATTTTGGCGCTTTTATTATAAAAAAAGCATAAAAATAGTTCACAAATCATGTTTTACAATCAAATAAGTTGACATTATATTCATGTTAAGATATAATTAATCGGAAAATGTGATAAACATCTTTCTTTTATTTATGTAAAAGGCAAACTTAGGGAAATCTAAGGACGCAAAGCTATAGGGCCTGTTCATGGTAGCCAGTTGTCATTTCAAACTTGTTTTTCAGGAGAAAAATAAGGACAACGACTATTGAGGGCTTTTTGTTTTATAAAGACCCAAAATAATGTTTAAAACTTGTTTAGTTGAACTTAAGGAGGCGGAAGTGTGCCAGGCAGAAGATCTGTGCAATTGATTATAATTGTATTATTAATAATTGCTTTAGGATTTACTTCATCCGCTGCATTCGCTTACTGGACTGATGTCTCATCTCTATCTAATCTCGTCATTGAGTTTGAAGGAGAAAGTGCAAATCTGGTTGTTCTTGAAACAAGTGATGCATTTGAAGGAAAGCTTGTCCCGCAAGGTTATGTATATTTTGAGGGAGAAGTTGATCAGGTTATATTTCAATACGATGTTAGTGTTGATAAAACCTTAGTAAACAGCATGAATTTAGTCATAGAGGCTACCGACATTAAAATTGGTGGAGTCATAGATTATGAACAACTTGTAGATATTAAAATTGGTAATGGTGATCGTTACTTAGTCAATGAACTATTTAATAGTATCGTGACAGTAACAATTACAGTAAGGTTATTGGAACCTATCGATTCTGCAGAAGCTGCAGCAAGAGGATTAGGTGATGAGATGGTCAATGTTGAGGATTCACTTTCGGCATATGACACAATTCATGGTCAAACGATTAGCTTTACAGTTAATTTTAGAGTTGAACCAAAAAGTATTTAAAAAACAAAAATAAAAGGGAAAAAATAAAAAGGAGATTTAAAATTTATGAGACAAAAGAAATTAATTATTGGTTTATTAGTTATGTTGGCATTAGTGGTATCAAGCTTCACTTATGCATATTGGAATACTGTTGTAGCACCTGCAGATGATGTTGCTGCTGGTACAGTTACTATTGGCCAAGGAAATACGATTACGACAACAGTTGTTGTTGGAAATGTGAATGATACATCAGCATTGGTACCAACAGCTTATGCAGCAACAGCAGGAGTCGAAGACACAGTTGCTCTATCATTTTCAGTTGATTGGTCAGATGTAGCAGGTGCAGCAGATGGTACAAATGGTACTTTGGCTGTCACGATTGATTCTTATACACTTGATACTTTAACAGAAGCACAAATTGATGCAATGTTTACAATCACAGTTACTTCCGGTACTGGCGCGATTGTTGCTGGAACAGCACAACCTGTTATAGTTACAGTTGTTTTCTTTGCAGAACCATCAACTGAAACTATTTATAATCAAGTTGCACTTGACACACTCACATTTAATTTAACATTCACAGTTACTATTTAATTGAATTAAAAAACAATATATAGAATTATCGAAATGAGGTGAGAAGGTGAAAAAAGGAATAAAAGCACTTAAATTTGCTACTATTACGGCACTCCTTTTGGGATCCTTCTTTTCTGTTACCGATTCATTTGCTTACTGGAATAATGGAACTGTACCACCCGATACAGCAATTGGCACCGTTACAACTTCAACATGGGTCCAATACTTTGATTGGGATGTTACTACCACATATGCTGTTGGTGATATTGTCTTTCATAATGGTTCATATTGGATTGCAACAAAAGCTGGTACAAATAGTAAGGAACCTAGTTTAGGTAAACCAGGATCAAATTGGTGGTCACCTTATACTCCATAAGTAAAATTAGAAATTTAATAAAAATTTATATGAATGATGCGAAATAGACTTAATGTTTGTTTCGCATTCGTTTTATTTGATTTTATAAACAACGTAACAATGTTAATTTATGCTTAATGAGATTAATTTTTATGGTTATTTTAGTATATTTGCTTTCATATAAGTAAAAATACTATGTGTTTATGATATAATTATCAAAGAGTAGAGATGTTAAAAAACAAAAATAAAGGTGTGATCAATTCATGGGTAGTGCACAAGTTAAAAATAGTATTTGGAAGCGAATCAGTTCAGCTTTATTTTATGTTGTTGCAGGATTATTACTACTATATATATTTTCAGAATTATTTATGCCAGCACAAACAATCAAAATATTTCAATTTAAACCATACGTCGTTGTTACTGAAAGTATGGAACCAGTAATCAATGTTAATGATTTAATTATTGATGTCAGACCTAATCTTGATAATTTAGAAGTAGGAGATATCATTACGTTTAATGCTGATATAGATTATAACGGAACCAAGGAAGTTGTGACACACTATATTTACTCAATTGGGGAAAATATTGATGGTGAACGAACTTTCAGAACCGTACGCAATGGGGGAACAATACCCGATAATTGGATACTAACAGATGCTGATATTTTAGGGAGATATGCTTTCAGAATACCAAAACTTGGTAATGTGATTAATTTTGTAAAAAGCCCATTTGGTATTGGAACAATAGCTGTAAATGTGATAATTATTGGAACAATCGTATATATTATTAAGTCGAGCAAGAGAAAAGAAGAACCGAAAGAAAATGCAAACGAAGATAAACAACAATAGGATGTGTTAGTTTGGCGAATTACCTTAGTACTGATGAGCTTTTAGAGAAATTAGAACAACAAGAAGCTGGTGTCATTCAAAAGCCACAAAAACCTCAAAAGCCAGAAAAATCTCAAGAATTTGAAGTAATAAAGCAAAAAAGAAAAGTGAAATTTAAATTAAATCGTAAATTTTTCTTTTTCTTAGCAATCATAGCAGCTCTATTTCATATCTTTTATGTATCTATACCTTTGTTATCTGATAATAGGGGAATCAATGCTTTCGGTGTTACCACTATATTAGCAGTTCCTAGTGATCAAGAACTTGGTCAATTTGTGAATGCTAAAGTGGTTTTAATTGAACAAAATGATGCGAATCTTTATGAAGTTGGTGACAATGTCGTTGTTTACGGAGAATATGGAACCGATTTAAACTGGGTCGTAGAGATAGTAAGTATCGATGAGAACAATCATGAAGCTGAAATTACTTTTGATGGAGTTATATCGCATACGGTCAATTTGGATGATATAGAAGGTAAGTATGTGAAAATTGCAGGTTTAATGGGTATTATTAGTTATATATCCTCAAATCTTAAAGGATACATTTTTCTTCTTGGGACTTACATTGTAGGATTTTCAATGGTTTATTATTTTTATATCCGAAAAAAGAAAGATAAACCAGTCTAATCGATTTGGTTTATTTTAATGTGAAAGGGAAATCATGAGCACACATAAAAAACATAAAGTTATAAATATCACTTTCTATATATTTGTCTTTTTAATGCTATTCTATATTGTAGTGAATTCCTTTTTTCCTGAACAGAGCGTTAATCTGATGGGGTTTAAAAGTTATGTCGTTGTATCTGATAGCATGGAACCAGATATTATGATTAACGATTTAGTCATTGTTACGAAAGTTAAAGAAGAAAATTTAGAAATAGGAGATGCAATCTCTTTTTATACTTATTTACCTACTAATCAACGTGATGAATTCAACGATATCATTTATTTAAAAAGTGTTGTTACTCACTATTTAGCTGACATAGTCGTAACAGATGATGACACAATATACAAGACGCATCGTGCAGGTGTACCAATTGATTCTTATGACGATTGGAATGATATTCACGGAGATTCAACGGATATCACATATAATGATATCATTGGAGGAGTAAGATTTGTTATACCAAATGTAGGTGTTGTTCTTAGAGTATTTACAAATCCTATTATGGTTTTATTGATTGTTGTTAATATTGGAATTATTGTTTTTGTAGTCAAGGTTACTAAAAAAGCATTAAGTAAGGATGATAAATCATGATCTGGGATGAATTAATTCAAGAAGAGTTAAAGAAATCATATTTTATTAATCTTGTGGAATTCTTAAAAGCGGAAGATAAAGTAAAAACCATTCTTCCACTTAAAGAAAATAGATTCTCATGCTTAAGATTGACACCATACGATGATGTTAAAGTTGTTATCATAGGACAAGATCCTTATCATAACTTTCATCAAGCTCATGGCCTAGCTTTTAGTGTAGAACAAGGTACTCTACCTCCAAGTTTGAAAAACATCTATAAAGAATTAGTTGATGATTTAAAAATACCTTACCCCAAAACAGGAAATTTATCTGCTTGGGCTAAACAAGGTGTTCTATTATTAAATACTTTACTCACAGTTGAAGTTCATCAGCCCTTAAGTCATAAAGGTAGAGGATGGGAAACCTTCACACTTGAGATAGTGAAAAAAATAAATGAGAAAAATACACCTGTTGTGTTCATCTTATGGGGTGCTCACGCTCAAAAATTCAAGGTTTTTATAGATGCGCACAAACATCACATCATTACTTCTGTACATCCATCACCCTTATCTGCATCTAGAGGGTTCTTTGGATCCAAACCCTTTTCAAAAACAAATCAATTTCTAATTGAACACGATTTGAAACCAATAGATTGGTCTTTAAACTAAAAATGACTTTTTGTCATTTTTTCTTTTTATAAGCATGATTTCAATTATTCATGTATAATAAGAATTACAGAGTGATTAGGAAGCGTTAAGTGTCTAACCGTGGGATATATGGTTGGAACGAACACGAAAGTGGCGGTTTTCTAATGAGTCCGCTGTAAGTGATTATAGTGGACCTCAAATATAGGAGGTCTTTTTTCATGAATGGAAACAAACAGCTTCAAAAACTTGCATTGGCTGCATCATTAGCTGCAGTATCGGTTGTCATTGATGTTTTCTTTAAATATGCATTGGGTATCCAAAATTTTGGATTACCATTTTATGCGGTACCAATTATTTTGGGAAGTATCATTTTAGGTCCAGCATATGGAGTAATTATGGCTTTTGTTGGTGATGGTATCGGTGTTATTTTAGCGAATCAAGGGTACTTACCAATGTTTGTTTTAGCACCTGTGATGTGGGGGTTAGTACCAGGAATATTTTTGCATAAGAGATACACTGCTTATAAATTAGCATATGTCGTACCATTAACTTATTTATTAGCATCATTAAGCAATACATTGGCACTTTATATTCATTTTGGTATGCAGACAACGATTGCATTACTTGTGCTTCGTGTAGGGTTGATTCCGTTTAATTCAGTCATTATCTATATGGTAGTCAAGGATATACATCTGAAACTTTTACCCTTTAGTGAACGCTTTAATTTACAAATTCAGAAGACGTAAGTTTACTTACGTTTTTTTTTTGAAGAAAATGGTTTTAAGGTATAATAAGAGTGGTGATTAAATGGTAAAAATAGTTGGCGCAGGATTAGCTGGAGTTGAAGCAGCGTATTATCTTGCTAATCAAAATATAAAAGTATCTCTATATGAAATGAGACCAAAAAAAATGACACCTGTACATCAAACAGGTCGTTTTGCTGAACTTGTATGTTCCAATTCCTTAAGATCTAATGATATTCATAATGCAGTAGGACTACTAAAACATGAAATGAGGGCATTTGATTCTTTAATTATGCAAGCAGCAATCTATGCGAGTGTACCTGCAGGATCTAGTCTCGCAGTAGATAGAGAACTCTTTTCACTCTTCATCGAAGATAAGATAAAAAACCATCCAATGATTGAAATCATCTATAAAGAATTTAAAGAGATTGATACAGATGAATATACAATTATTTGTGCTGGACCGCTTGCTAGCGATTCATTATCTGAAGAAATTCATAAACTTTTTCATCAAGATAACTTACATTTTTTTGATGCGATTGCACCAATTATCGATGCGAGGTCGATTAATATGGATATTGCGTATTTAAAAAGTAGATATGATAAAGGTGAAGCAGCATACATTAATTGCCCGATGACAAAAGAAGAATATGAAATATTTCATCATGAATTAATACATGCTAAAAAAGTTGAAATCAAGGATTTTGAAAATAATGTTTTTGAAGGTTGTATGCCATTTGAAGTGATGGCGGAACGTGGATTTGAAACTTTACTTTACGGCCCTATGAAGCCAGTAGGTTTAGAAAAAGAACACGAAAAAAGACCCTTTGCAGTCGTACAACTTAGACAAGATGATGCAGCAAAAACCATGTATAATATTGTTGGTTTTCAAACACATTTAACATGGGATGAACAAAAAAGAATTATTCAATTGATACCTGGTTTAGAAAAAACAAAAATCTTAAGATACGGAGTTATGCATAGAAATACTTACCTAGAAAGTCCTAAGATTCTAAATAATTGCTTTCAAACACTTAGTTATCCAAAACTATTTTTTGCTGGGCAAATCAGTGGTGTCGAGGGATATGTCGAAAGTGCTGCATCAGGTTTGAATGCTGCGATTCAGATGAGTCAATTAATTAAAGGTGATGAATTAAAACCTTTTCCCAAAGAAACAATGATGGGGGCTATGGCAAATTATATTTCAACAACGAATAAATCATTTGTACCTATGAATGCTAATTTGGGCTTATTTCCAGCTTTAGAATATAAACATTCAAAAAAAATGCGTAAGGAACTTTATGCGAAACGATCACTTGAAGCACTTGATCTTTTTAAGGGGACACTCATATGACGTATATTGATGACTTTAAAAATTACTTATTGATTGAAAAAAACTACGCGGACAACACAATTACAAGCTATTTGAGAGACATCCACGATTTTCAATCTTTCATTAAAAATGAAGAATTAGCTAGTGATTTGCTAGATGTTACAAGAGAACGTCTGGGTAGACATTTTTTGTCATATCTTGATGGTAAAAAGTATACGAAAAAATCAATAGCACGAAAGATATCCTCATTAAGAACATTCTATGATTATTTAATTGAAAATAAAAACATCGATGTTAATATTTTTACAAATTTAGAAACGCCTAAGATTCCTAAAAAACTACCTCAAATCATCGATGATGATGAAATTGAAATGTTATTCAAATCAATTGATCGATATCACCATTTGGGTTTTAGAAATTATGTAATCTTAGATTTATTATTTAGTTGTGGCTTAAGAGCTAGCGAGCTTACTGGAATGACAATTAAGGATGTTCAATTAAATCGTGAGCAAATCCTAATCCATGGGAAGGGTTCTAAAGACAGATATGTTCCACTTCACAATAAACTCATCAGTGATTTAAAACAATATCTAACCTATATTAGACCTATCTTACTTTCTAAAGGTTCAATGTCTCATGATACACACATCTTCATTAATTATAAAGGGACACCTTTAACTGCGAGAGGTCTTCAAGTTATACTCAAAAAAATTATTAAAGATTCTGGAGAAACCTTTAAGATTCATCCCCATATGTTAAGACATGCATTTGCTACAACACTTTTAAATCATGGAGCAGATTTGCGTGTGGTTCAAGAACTCTTAGGTCATGAACATCTCAAATCCACACAAATATATACCCATGTGTCCAGTGAAGTACTAAAAGAAAAATATAAAACAACACATCCAAGGATGGTGAAAAAATGATTCCTTTTGGAACAATGATTATTGAAGAAGGTTTGGTTTCCAAAGGTGAAATTAGAGAGAGAAAAACAGTTAGAGCCATCATTAAAAATAATGAAAATAAGTTATTGATGTTATATTCCAAACTATTTGATGATTACACTTTTCCGGGTGGTGGAGTCATGGTTGATGAATCCGAAGTAAGCGCTCTACAAAGAGAATTAAAGGAAGAAATAGGCGCAGATGGAATACATATTTTAAGACCTTGTGGAACAACCAAAGAAATGCGGTACGGTGTCAAAGGTAGTGATCATGTTTACATGCAAACATCAACTTACTATTTATGCAACATCCTTGAATTTGGAACTTCAGATTTACAGGGTAGAGAACTTTTACATGGTCTTGATCCCAAATGGGTCACCATTGATGAAGCGATTGAAAAAAATGAATCAGTGATGAAAGATGAAAGACATCAAACTAAAGGATTAAAAACCGTGTTGATCAGAGAAAACACAGTGCTAAAAAAACTCAAGGAGATAGAATTATGCGAAAATTTGAAGTGATTGAAAAATATAAAAACTCAGGAATTGCTATTCCTAAAAGAGCAACCGATAGTAGTGCAGGTTACGACTTAGCAAGTGTTGAAAATGTGATCATCGAACCAGGTGAAATTAAAATGATTCCTACAGGTTTAAAAGTGACGATGCCAAAAACTGAAGCATTATTTATCTTTGCTAGATCCTCTCTTTCAATTAAAAAGGGACTTATGATGAGTAACAGTGTTGGTGTCATTGATTCTGATTATTATAATAATCCTGATAATGAAGGACATTTAATGGTATCTTTGATCAATGTGAGAAATGAAGCTATGTCTATTAAGAAAGGTGAACGTGTTGCTCAAGGTATCTTTTTAAGATATGAAAAAACATCTGATGATGAAACCAATGGCAACGTTCGTTTAGGTGGATTTGGAAGTAGTGGTCATTAATCTTGTTTATTTCTGCCTATTTTAATAAAATAGTGAAATAAAAATTGATTAATTTGAAATTTCGTAAATTAAGGTTTGATTATGCTTAAAAATCAAATGATTAACTTGCAAAAGACCATTAAATATGTTATATTTATTAAGGCTATGAAAATAAGCATGTACCATGTTTGCAGCTCGAGTGCCTTAGGGTGAGTATGTTTAAGTGGTACAGAAGAAAAAACAAAAATGGAGGAATTAAATTTTATGGCAGTCGTTTCAATGAAACAATTATTAGAATCTGGAGTACATTTTGGGCATGCAACACGTCGTTGGAATCCTAAAATGGCACCATACATCTTCACGTCTAGAAATGGTATTTATATCATCGATCTAAAAAAGACAGCTGAAGAAATCGAGAAGGCTTATCAAGCACTATTTAAAATTGTGCAAGATGGCGGTAAGGTACTCTTTGTTGGTACAAAAAAACAAGCTCAAGAAGCTGTTAAAGTCGAAGCTATTCGTACTGGTCAATTTTATGTTGATCAACGTTGGTTAGGTGGAACATTAACAAACTTCAAAACTATTCGTCGTCGGATTAAGAGATTACATGATCTCTATAAGATGGAAGCAGATGGTATTTTTGAAAAACTTCCTAAAAAAGAAGTTCAACAATTGAAGCATGAGCGTGAACGTTTGGAAAAATTTCTTGGTGGTATCAAGGATATGAAAAAAGTTCCTGAAGCAATCTTTATTGTTGATCCAAGAAAAGAAAATAATGCAATTTTAGAAGCTAGAAAATTACATATTCCTGTTTTCGGAATTGTTGACACAAACTGTGACCCAGATGATGTCGACCATATCATCCCAGCTAATGACGATGCAATTCGTGCAGTCAAACTGATTACTTGGGTTATGGGTAATGCAGTAATTGAAGCTCAAGGTGGAGTTGTAGAAAAATATGATGATGAACCTATCACATCTGGACCTCCAAGAAGAGAAAGAGCTCCTTACAAACCAAGAGAACAAAGAACTCCTTATGTAAAACCAGCAGTTAAAACTCCTGTTGCAGAAGAAGTTAAAACTCCAGTAGTTGAAAAAACTGAAGCTGCAGAAGAAGTTAAAGCACCAGAAGTTAAAAAAGTTGTTGCTAAGAAAGTTAAAACTGAAGTTGTAGCAGAAGTTAAAGCTCCAGTAGTTGAAAAAACTGAAGCTGCAGAAGAAGTTAAAGCACCAGAAGTTAAAAAAGTTGTTGCTAAGAAAGTTAAAACTGAAGCCGCAGAAGAAGTTAAAGCACCAGAAGTTAAAACTGAAGTTGTAGCAGAGGTTAAAGCACCAGTAGAAAAAGAAGTTGTTGCTAAAACTGACGCATTAACGGAAGAAAATCTTAAAACAATGACAGTTGCTGATCTTCGTTCATTAGCTAAAGAACGCGGACTTACCGGTTATTCAGCCCTTAAAAAAGCAGAACTTATTGACACACTAAAATAATGCTAAAAAGGGGATAACTTATCCCCTTTATTTTTAAAAATATAACAAGAAATTAATCTATAGGAGGATTTACATATGGCAATAACTGCCCAATTAGTAAAAGAATTAAGAGAAAAAACAGGCGCGGGTATGATGGACTGCAAACATGCACTAGAACATACTGCAGGTGATATCGATGCAGCAATTGATTACTTAAGAGAAAAAGGTATTGCAAAAGCAGCTAAAAAAGCAGGAAGAATTGCAGCTGAAGGATTGTGCAACGTTGTTGTAAGTGGAAACGAAGCAATTATTTTTGAATTAAATTCAGAAACCGACTTTGTTGCAAAAAATACAAAGTTTTTAGATTTGTTAGATAATGTTGGACAAACTATTTTGAATTCAAAAGCTAAAAATTCTGAAGAAGCACTTGAATTAGTAGCTAACGGAAAAACATTAGAATTTGTATTAGCTGAAGCAACATCAACTATCGGAGAAAAATTATCATTAAGACGTGTATCTAGAGTTGTTAAAACAGATAAACAAGGATTTGGTTTTTATAAACATATGGGTGGTCGGATTGCAGTACTAACAGTGCTTGCTGATGATAAACCAGAAGTTGCTAAAGATATCGCGATGCATATCGCAGCTCAAAAACCACTATATTTAGATCGTTCACAAGTTAATCAAGAAACTTTAGAACATGAAAAACATATCTTAACCCAGCAAGCATTAGCTGAAGGTAAACCAGCAAATATTGTTGAGAAAATGGTTATTGGACGTTTAAATAAATATCTACAAGATATCTGTTTAGTCGATCAAGGATTTGTTAAAGATCCTGACCTAAAAGTCAGTGCATTTTTAAAACAAAACCAAACTTCAGTGGTAAGTTTTATTCGTCTTGAAGTTGGCGAAGGTATTGAAAAGAAAGAAGAAGATTTCGCAGCTGAAGTAGCTGCTCAAGTACGTAAATAAATAAAAAAAAGGGGCGTGGCTGAAGTGTACCAAAGAGTTATTTTAAAACTTAGTGGAGAAGCATTGAAGGGTAATGGAGCCTACGGTATTCATCCTACAACAGTGAAAGGCATTGCTACCGAAATAAAAGAGATTTATGAGCTTGGAGTCCAGATTGGAATTGTTGTAGGTGCAGGTAACCTATGGCGTGGGACTACAGGTGAAGAACTTGGTATGGATCGTGCTCAAGCAGATTATATGGGTATGTTAGGTACGATTATGAATGGATTGGCTTTACAAGATGCACTAGAATCTATTGATGTACCAACAAGAGTTATGACAGTGCTACCAGTAGCTTCTGTAGCTGAGCCATATATCAGAAGAAGAGCGATCAGACATTTTGAGAAAAACAGGGTTTTAATCTTATCTGGAGGAACCGGTTCACCCTTCTTTTCAACTGATACAGCAGCCGCACTTCGTGCAGCAGAACTCAATGCTGATATCATTTTAATGGCTAAAAACGGTGTTAAAGGTGTCTATGATAAAGATCCTAAAAAATTTAAAGATGCAACCATGTATGATGAAGTATCTCAGGGTCAGATAATTTCTCAAAAGCTAAGGGTTATGGATACTACAGCAGCATCAATTTGTCGTGAAAATAAGATTAACATTCTCGTTTTCAATATGAATGATAAAGGAAATATTAAAAAAGCAGTTTTAGGGGAAGCCATTGGAACATTGGTAAAATGGGAGGATTAACTCATGAATAATGAACAAGCAGATTTAATTTTAATGGAAGTTGAAGATCATATGACAAAAAGCATAGAAATCCTACGAAAGGATTTCGCTGCAGTTCGTACTGGTAGAGCAAACCCAGCACTAATGGACAAAATTATGATTAGTTATTATGGTGTTGATACACCACTTAGACAGATTTCATCTATCGGAGCTGTTGAAGGGAATCAATTATTCATTAAACCTTTTGACAAGTCAACATTAAAAGCTATTGAGCATGCAATTTATGCATCAGACTTAGGACTTAATCCAATCAATGACGGTATAGGCATTCGTTTGATACTGCCATCACTCAACGAAGAAAGACGAAAAGAATTGGTTAAGGAAATTGAAAAGATGGGCGAGCATGCTAAAGTGAGTGTTCGTAATGTCAGAAGAGATGGTAATGAACATATTAAGCGTCTAGGGTTATCAGAAGATGATGAAAAAGGTTATCATGGTGATGTTCAAGAACTCACAGATAAGTTCATTAAAAAGGTTGAAGAAGAGATTGAGCTTAAGTCTCAAGAACTTCTAAAAATTTAAAAAAATTAGATAAAAAAAAGGCTATCTGCCTTTTTTTGTTTAAATATGTTAAAATATTATAAATATTTAAAAAGTGGATTAAATAGAGTATAATGTATTAAGGTGAATATAAATGAATGTAAAAAATATACCTGAACATGTAGCGATTATCCTTGATGGTAATGGTAGATGGGCAAAAAAATATGGAAGACCTAGATCTTATGGGCATTATCAAGGCGGAAGAAACCTTTTTCGTATTGCAATTGCTGCAAGAAAATTAGGTATAAAAAAATTAACTGTCTATGCATTTTCTACTGAAAATTGGAAAAGACCTGAAGATGAAGTGAATTATTTAATGACAAAGCCTATTGAACTTTTCCATGAAAATCGTGAGAGATTCAAAGAAATCAATTATAAAATAACCTTTGCTGGTCGAAGAGATAGATTTTCAAAAGAACTTCTTGAAGTGATTGACATCATAGAGCAAGAAACGAAGGATTACCAAGGTTTTGAATTAACAATTGCTGCTGATTATGGATCATATGATGAATTAATTACAGCAGTAAATAAAATAGATAAACCAATCACAAAAGCGGCTATTGAATCAAATTTGATGATTAAAGAACCTGTTGATTTGTTAATAAGAACAAGTGGTGAACAAAGATTGTCAAATTTTTTATTGTGGCAAGCATCGTATGCTGAACTTTATTTTACGAAAGTACATTGGCCTGCATTTACTGAAAAAGAATTAAAAAAAGCGATTTTAAGTTACACGCATAGAAATCGTCGTTTTGGAGGACTTGCATGAAAGATCGTTTAGTAACAGGGTTGGTACTTGCTGCCATCCTCATTCCAGTAATTACATTTCCAATACTTTTTGAGGTTTTTCAGGTTGTTATGTCATTATTTGTCGTCATAGCATCAATTGAAATGATCAGAATGTATGAAACAAAAAAGAAATTTCAATTTTGGCCACGCATCGGTATTGTTCTTCTCACATTAGGAACTTTTTATAGTGTCGGTGGTGTCATGGGCAGTCTAGAACATAATCCATTAGAAGCTAATGGTGTTTTAAGTATAACAATTCCCATCTTTACTTTAATCCTTTTAAGTTTTCTAGTTCTATTCAAGGATTTTAATGGCGAAGATGTAGGTAAGGCATTAATGGTTGTTAATTATGTTGGCCTAGGTGCTGCAGCTATTGTTATTTTACGTGTATTAGGTGTACGATTTATCGTATATCTATTAATCATAACTTCATTTACTGATATTTTTGCTTATCTATTTGGTATGAAGTTTGGGAAGCATAAACTCGCTCCACATATAAGTCCTAAAAAAACATGGGAAGGTGCGATTGCAGGAACGATATTTGCAACAATCATTGCATCATCGTTTGCATTATTTTATGGAACAGTCTTTTACCCAGGAACTTGGTTGGGTGATATGTTAAACTCCTCGGGTCAAAAAACACTCCTTCAAAATTTTTCGAGTTTAGGTGAAGATTATCCTATATGGGTACAAGCATTTGTCATTGTTCCGGTCACATTTGTAGCGACTATTTTTGCTCAAATTGGAGATTTGGTAGCTTCAAGGTTAAAAAGAACATATGATATTAAAGATTTCGGAACAATCTTGCCAGGACATGGTGGACTTCTTGATCGATTTGATTCTGCATTATTTGCAGCAATGTTTTTAACTGCAGTATTCATTTTAATTTATAGGATATTCCCAGCAATAGTCATTCTATGAAAAATATATATATATTAGGTGCAGCTGGATCAATTGGACTGCAAACCTTGGAAGTTTTAAAAGAAAATAAAGAATATTATCAATTAATTGGTATTTCATTAGGCAGTAATCACGACATCAATCACCAAATTTTAAAAGAGATTGATGTAGAGATTGTATGTCTGAAAGATGATAAGTCTATATCTGATTATCAGCATGCATATCCAAAGATTAAATTTGTTTCAGGTGATGAAGGACTGATTGAAATTGTAAGTTACTCAAAACCTGGACTATGCGTCAATGCACTTTCTGGATCTGCTGGCCTAAGACCAACGGTTGCAGCAATTATGCATCAGAAAGATATTGCCTTAGCCAATAAAGAAACATTGGTTATGGCTGGTGATCTCATCAAAAAACTTGTCAAAGAATATAGGGTAAAACTCTATCCAATAGACAGTGAACATAGTGCATTATGGCAAGCTTTAAAAGGTGAAGATATTAAGGATGTTTCCAAGATTGTTATTACAGCAAGTGGAGGATCTTTTAGAGATTTATCTCGAAGAGATCTCAAAGATGTGGATATTGATCGAGCATTAAAGCATCCCAATTGGAATATGGGTGCTAAAATAACCATAGATAGCGCTACAATGATGAATAAAGGGTTAGAAGTTATTGAAGCACATCACTTATTTAATCTATCATACGACCAGATTGAAACGATTCTACATAGCGAAAGTATTGTTCACGGATTAGTTTATTTTAATGATGGAACAATCAAAGCAAGCTTAAGTTCATCTGATATGAAAATACCTATTGCATATGCTATATTTTATCCAGAAAGAAGAGCTTATCAACAAAAATTAGAACTCTCCAAATTAACATTTAAACCGATGGATTATAACCGTTTTCCATTACTGAAATTAGCTTATCAAATAGGAAGACAAGGTGGAATTATGCCCACGGTGATGAATGCTGCGAATGAAGCTGCAGTTAGATTGTTCTTAGATGGACAAATTTCATTTTTAGATATCGAATCAATTATTATGAAAACAGTTGATGCATTTACTCAGATTGAACATCCTACTTTAGATGAAATCATTGAAACAGATGTAATCATTCAACAACAAATAAGAAAAACATACGGGAAGAGGTAACACATGCTTATACTTAATTTACTCATCTTTATTATCGTCTTAGGGGCGATTATACTCATACATGAACTTGGACATTTCTTTTTTGCTAAAAGAGCGGGAATTTTGTGCCATGAATTTTCAATTGGTATGGGACCAGCAGTTTATCAAAAAAGAAAAGGCGAAACCATTTACTCCATCAGAGGTATTCCTATTGGTGGTTATGTTTCAATGGCAGGTGAAAGTGTCAATGATGCATTAATCAAAGTAGGTCAAGTTGTTGGTATAAAGGTTAATGAACAAGGACAAATTTATGAAATTGTTATGAATTCAGAATTACCAAGCGATTTTGCTGGCGTTATAAAAAACTTTGATTTATATGGTAAGGATTTTGATCCATTATTTATTGAGATTGAAGTTGAAGATGTTATAAAAAAATATCCAGTTTTAAGAGATACAACCTATCGGTTTGCTGAAAAAAAAGAAATGTGGATTACACCTTCAGAAAAGAGCTTTGAAAGCAAGACTTTATGGCAACGCTTTTTAGTTATTTTTGCTGGACCATTAATGAATTTCATCTTAGCATTTGTCTTATTTCTAATCGTTGGATTCTTTGTAGTCAAACCGAATTTAGATAGTAATACTTTAGACTTGGTTTCTGCAAATTCACCTGCGGAAACTGCAGGATTGCTTCCTGGAGATCAAATCATTGAAATCAATGGCCAAACAGTGGATAGTTGGACTGATTTGTCAACAATCATGGGTAATTTAGATACAGTAAATTTGTCAGTATCATACTTGCGTGATGGGACTGAATATACTATAAACGATATTGGTATATCCGTAGCAATTCAAATGGCAGGAATTGCAAACATTGATGAAAATCATACGGTTTACACTGATCAGCCTATTATTGGGCAAGCTTTTGGTAGAGCATCATCTGATGGTGGTTTACAAAATGGTGATTTAATTACTCAAATCAGTATTGGAACATTTGAATATGATATTACAAATTGGGACGATATAATTACATTCTTTCAAACAAATACACGTGGTGAAATCACAATTACTTATCAAAGGGACAGTGCTTCATACGATGCAACTTATGTCATGGTAAGTGATCGTGCTTTAAATAAACTAGGCTATAAACCAATGATTTTCCAACTTGGTGTAGCACCAGAAGCAAACTTTAATTTTGGATATACACTTTTATATCCTGCAAAAACATTTTATAGTAATATGATGCAAGTGTTTAATACCATTGGCCTATTATTTGATAAAACTGAAGATATTGGTATAGGAGACCTTTCTGGTCCAGTTGGCATTTACTCATTAGTCAGCAATACAGCAAGTCAAGGTATTATTGCTTTGATTGGTTTTACTGGATTCTTGAGTATTAATATTGGATTGTTGAATTTGTTACCCATTCCAGCACTTGATGGGGGAAGACTAGTATTTTTAGGTATAGAAGCTGTTACAAGAAAACCTTTGAACCGTCGATTTGAAAACAGCATCAATAACATTATGTTCTTGTTATTATTAGGACTCTTTGTCTTTGTGACTTATAATGATATCATTAGATTAATAAAGGGATAATATATCCCTTTTTTATTTCATTTTGTTTTTAAAAATGATATAATATAAGAAATAATTGATTAGGGGGATTTTCATGTGAAGCAATTCTCAATTATTCTGATTATGATCGCTTGTCTTTTAAGTGCTTTAAGTCATGTTGTTAATCTTCTTGAAATAACACTAGGTGGATTAGAAATTTTTACACCTTTTTCTATTGTCTATAGTAGATTTGGTGAGCTCACATTTATTATGGGTTTTGTTGGTCTTTATTTAACAGCACAAGATAATAAGAAGATCAAATATTTATCACTTGCTTTCGTGTTGCTTGGATTTTTCCATTTTTTAATGATCGAGTTTGGATTTATTGCAGCATTTGGCATTGTATCATTACTTATATTTGCTATCAAACTAGCATCACTTGTTGCATTTGTTTACCAATATAAAAATGCTGAGTTTGACGCATTGACAGTAAAGGCATATATATTCATCGGAATACTATCTACATACTTTATAGCTTATACATATGCAACATTTGCTCCTACTTGTATTTCTTGCTCAATACCCACTGTTTCAGAAATAATTTTACCCATTTTTTATATTATTTTTCAAATTGGCATCTATGTATTTTTTCTTGAGTTATATCGCGAGATTTTTCATTATAAAAATGAATACTATGTGAATCTATAGCTTGTGACTATATATATAGAAAGGAATACCGCAATAAATAGGTGATATATGTATTCTTTTACCATTAAATTTAACCAACAAGAAAACCCTAAAATATATATTTTAAGGAATTCTTTTTTTTATGGTCAAAAGTATTGACTTTCAGTGGTTATTATTATAGAATGATTAAGGTCGCTATTAAAACCGTGGAATTGTTCTAGTAGCCTTGACACTAATTTCTTAATTGTCTGGAAAAGTGTTGACAAGGTTATTTTATAATGTTAGAATAGTTAAGCACGTAAAGAAAAGCGAGCAAAAAGGTCTTTGAAAACTGAATGATGATGAGTGTATCAAAAGCAAGAAAAAAAGAAGAGCTATTAACAAAC
>Ga0222667_1000053_pt1 | contig 73888 bp, 80 predicted proteins | sample AntAcemetagen657_FD_179854 | JGI IMG/M metagenome (GOLD analysis project Ga0222667, IMG submission 179854) | Saline water microbial communities from Ace Lake, Antarctica - #657 | ecosystem: Environmental > Aquatic > Non-marine Saline and Alkaline > Saline | place: Antarctica: Ace Lake... | reverse complement strand
ATATAAAGTAGAACTTAAAGATAAAACTAATAATACAAAATGGGATGTTGTTGTTTCACTAAAACCTAAACAAAAGATAATTGAAAAACAGTTAAGTGTTGTGTATAAAAACTAGTTAAAACTTAGGAAGCTAATTGCTTTTTTCTTATGTTTTTGTAAGGTAGACTCTGGAACAATTATGACTTTTTGTAATATTATATCTAATAATTCATTAAAGTCTAACTTACTAAGTTTTGATTTTTTTAATAATAAAGATTTATATTTTTCCATTTCTTCAAAAATATAAGATGGAAATAAAAATTTACTTTTATAGCTAAGTATAATTTCTCTAGTAATTGATCTTTTAATTAAAGCAGAGAAAAGTATGTTTGAATCTATAATAATGTTCACTCAAGAAACCTCTTACTACTTGATTTTTTAATTTTTAAGCTAAATTCATCCACATCTTTTTGAGTAAGCTTGCTTTTTTTAGCTAATTTTTCCATCATTTTTAATGTATCTAGTTTAGTAACTATTGCTTGCCTTGCGACCTCACTCCATCTAATATCTGAAAATCTTTTCATATCAGTGTGTATATTATTTGGCATTGATAAAGTTATATTTCCCATATAATCACCACATATTTATTTGATAACACATATATATGTGTTGTTGTATTTTTAAATATATTTATTTTGATAATTGGTGCTTTTTTAATGGTTTGTGTGTATAATTATGTCTATTTAGTATCAATTGATACTTTATATTTATATGTTGATTATTATGACTGATGCGAAAAATAATTGTAAAAAAAGATATCCTAATTTATCAACAGTTTTGATGGTAGAGGGTTATCTTAAAAAAAATAAAGATTTACCTATAAAAATATCTGAGCTTAAGAATAATTTACCTAAAAAAGTAATGCATTCTACTCTTAAGTTAATTTTAGAATATCTATTCATAGGTGGCAAGATAATATATGGTCCAAAAGGTGTGCAATGGATATATAAAGAACCAAGCTATTTAGCAGATATTAAAAAAGGTTGTTTGGAGATTTTAAATAAATAATTAATTAAAATCATCTAATTTATTTTTCTCTTTAATTTCTTTATATTCTATTTTTAATTCTTGAAGAGCAGGTAATCCAGCTTTCCCAATAACTTGTATAAATTTACTTGGATTATTTTTAATATCTGTAATTCCTTTAATTCCAGAATTAAATAATCTTCTTGCTCTTACTCTACCAATATTCTTTAATCTTACTAGTACTATTAATTCATCAGAAATACCATACTTTAGTCTAAGTTTCATATCTTTAAAATACTTAATTAGTTTAATGTTCCCATTGGTTTGTTTAATTAGCTCTTCAATACAATGCGAAATCCATTCTGCTCTAGATACCACATCTCTTATTTGTCCAGGAGTTGTGTTAAAATCACTAATTAGCTTATCTTCAGATACTTCAGAAATCCATGCTTCTAGCATTCTTGCTTCATAAAGCTTAGATAATAAGTAAATGTCTTCATAATCAAAATTAATATTTTGTTTAATTTTTTCAAATATAGTAAATAACTCATCTTCTTTATCTTGTTTATATTTTAAGTAAGGATACATCTCAGTTGTGTTTAGTATTGTATAAATTAATTCAATATCTTTTAAATCTTTCAAACCCTTAATCTCTAAATCATTAATAATATTATAAGCAGATAACGGATCAATATAAAGATAACAAACTTTAGTTCCTAGTTTAGTGATCTTAACCTCATTATTATCACCTTCTAAAAACTTAAACTCTTTAAACTCATTTATTATTCTAATAATGTCTTGTTTTATTTCTTCTGTATTTCCAAATATTTGATAATAAAATGTATTTGAGAAATAATTAATTAGTTCATCTATTGTATTTATGTTATTAATTAGAATCATAGAAAGTAAATGTAATCTTAGTAAATTAATTTTAGATAATTGTGATTCTATGTTAGTTGGACCAGCAATAATGTAGTTATTATATATTTTTGCAACATCAGATTCTTTATTTACAACAGCAATTGCCTGACCAGCAGTGTCATATTTAGGTCTACCTGCTCTGCCTGCCATTTGTTGAAATTCATTAACTGGTATTGGAACCATACCACCATTTGCAAATCTAAATATTGAATTAATTAGAACTCTATAGGCTGGGAGATTAATTCCTGCTGCTAAGGTTGGTGTAGCAAATATTACTTTAATATTTCCTTCTTTAAAGCCATCCTCAACAATTGTTCTTTGTTTACTTACTAGTCCTGCATGATGGAAGGCCACACCATTGGACATAGAATTAAATAAATTTATACATTGTTGAGTTGGTTGTTCAAGTACCTCACCAGCTTCTTTTGCAATTTTTCTAAGTTTGTTATAATCTTTATTATATTCTTTAACTACTTTAGAATATTTAGATGCAAAAGACATTGTGTTTTTTCTTGAGTTACAAAATACAATTATTTGTTTATTTTTATTTAATGTATCTTTAATAACTGATGCTATATTATTATTTTTAATTGCAAGCTTAGTTAGATCTTCTTTATTATCTTCATAATAAATATAATTATTATAAAACACACCAGTTTCCAGTGGTACTGGTCTGTAATTACTTTTAACTAACTTAGCATCTAACCATTTAGCTAGTTCTTCTGAGTTACCAATAGTTGCTGATAATCCTAAAAAATTAATATCTTTATAACTTTGTTTAATTTGGGTAATTAGTACTTCTAAAGTAGCACCTCTTCCTCCGCCTAGCTCATGTATTTCATCAATTGTAACCATACCTACTTCTTTTATCCAGTTAGGTGAGTGTCTAAGAATAGAATCAAACTTCTCATAGGTTAGAAATAGAACATCATAATTATCTAAATATTTAGCAGACTCATCTAGGTCTCCAATTGACATTCCTACTTTAATATTAAACTCTTTTGTGAATTTTCTTTTAGTTTCTTTATAGTGTTCAGTGGTTAGTGCTTTTAGTGGTGAGATATATACTACTTTTTTTTTCTTATTTAGTAAGCAATCAAGCATATATATTTCAAATACTGTTGTTTTTCCTGAAGCTGTAGGTGTACAGACAATTGTGTGCTTACCAATGTGTTCTTTGGCTAGTTCTTGAACTGGGTTTAGTTTCTTGTATTTGTTAATTTCTAAAATTTTTATAATTATTTCTTCTTTGTTCATAGTCTTAAATATATAATTTTTGGAAAGTATTATAATATGTTGTTTGTTTTATATAAATATGAAGAAAACTTTTAATAAATTAGTTAAAATATTAAATTTTAGTAAAACATCTGAAAGTAAATTAGAACAACATAGACAGGATGTAAGATCTAAAAAAAAACAGATAGCTGATTTAGTGAGACCTGAAGCTATATCTAACCCTAAATTAAAAGAGCTTTTAAAATCAATTAATGAATCTAATAAATATAATAAAGGTGCAAAAAATTTAATTAAAGCGGTAGGTATAAATAAAAAATATTTATCTAAGGGTTTTAGTGAAAAACATGATTTTAATATAACAATATATTTTAGATTAGTTTTAGCATTTACTGAGGGAAGTCATAGGATTGTTGAAAATACAATTGTAAAAGAATCTGTAGAATTATTGGCTTTATTTAAATCTTATTATTATCAAGAAAACGTGTTAAAAATAGAAATGTTAAAAAATGAAAAAAAGGCACATGAAAAGCTAAATCAAGTTATTAAAACCTTTTATAATGTAAAAGATAGACATGAATTATTAATGTATATAAGGGAACAGATAAAGATATATAAAAAATTAAATAAATCCAGAAAATAACAAAAACCACCATAAAGAATAGCTTTTTAATAGATTCGGTCTTTAAGTATTATACTAAATCTAGTTTTTTGATCAATTTATGAATAAGATATTTTACAATCTATATATTAGATGTATAAATTACAAATTTTTAATTTAAGTATATTTTAAGGTGTGATTAGTTATGATTAAACAAAAGGATATAATAGAAATTAACTTAATTTTAAAAGATAATGATACAAAAGATCTTTTAGATACTACTTTTCCAGATATTGCAAAAGAGAACAATCTAAATATTAAAACAGAATATAAACCTCTTAAGTTCATATTTGGAACTGGTGAGTTACTACCAGCAGTAGAAGCAAATATTAAAGCTCTAACTGAAGGAAATGCAAAGACCTTTCTTTTAACTAAAGATAAAGCATTTGGAGATAGAGATCCTAAAAAACAACAGGTTATGTCACTAAATGATTTTAAAAAAGAAAAAATTAACCCAGAACCAGGATTATTTGTAAATATTGGTAACCAATCAGGAAAAATAATTAGTGTTTCTGGTGGAAGAGTAAAGGTTGATTTTAATCTAATCTTTGCAGGTAGAGATCTAGAATACACAGTTACAGTAAACAAAATAATTACTGAAGATGCAGATAAAATTCCAGCATTAGTTGAAAAAGTATTTTATTTCATACCAAGAAACCAATTAAAATATATAATTGATGATAAATTAAAAGAAGTTGAGATTCAATTACCATTAGGACTACCAAAAGAAATGGATTATTTTAAACAAGTCTTTTCTAAGATGGTATTAGACACAACTAAATTAAATAATATTAAATTTTCTCAAAATTTTTATAGAAAGGAAGAAAAGGTGAAAAATCTTGAATGATAAAATTCGTAAAACAGGAACCACAACTATAGGTATTGTTGCAAAAGATGCAGTTATTCTTGCAGCAGATATGAAAGCAACAATGGGACATATTGCAGCAAGTGAAGATGCAACTAAAATCTATACAATTAATGATCATTTAGCAATTACAATCGCAGGATCATATGGTGATGGATTAATATTAATTAGACATTTAAAAAACCATGCTAATCTTTATGAACTTGAACACAAAAGACTTCTAAGTACTAAATCCTGTGTAACCTTATTATCTAATATTTTAAATTCAACAAAAATGGTACCTTTTTACACACAATACATACTAGCTGGAGTTGACTTAAAATTATATAATATAGATATAATTGGTGGAGCTAGTGAAGAATCTAAATTTACATGCACTGGTTCAGGAACTGAGCTTGCATTAAGCACACTTGATAGAGAATACAAATCTAATCTATCAGTTAAAGATGCTATTAACTTAGCAAAAGAAACAATTACAGCAGCTAAAAAAAGAGATATCTACTCAGGTGGAGATGGTATTAAAGTTGTTGTTATTTCTAAAAAAGGTGTAGAAGAATTACCTATTATAAAATATGATAAATAGTTTATTCATCATACCCTTTAACATATTTTTTAAACAATTTAATATTTAACTAAGTGAATAATTATGGATTTATTTGATAATATAAAAAAGAACATTATTGCTAAACTACAAGAAAAAGAAGTTAACTTTTCAAAAGTTGAAGCAGAAGGCTCAGAGATTGCAATCTATACAAATAATCCCTCTGGTTTCTTTGAAAATAAAACTGTGGTTGGAGAAATTGCTGAGACTTTTAAGAAAAGAATTAATATTAGAACAGAAAAAAGTGCCTTAATGGACCCATCAGAGGCAAATGCTATTATTAAAAAGATAGTTCCAGAAGATGCTGGAATTAAAAGTATATTTTTTGATCCTGTTTTTTCTGAAGCAATAATTGAAGCTGATAAACCTGGTGTGGTTATTGGTAAACAAGGCGATATTTCAAAAAAAATAATTAAAGAAACAAAATGGATTCCAAAAATACTAAGAGCACCATCAGAACCATCAGATATACTTAAAAAAGTAAGAGGCTATATTCTAAAAAACACATCTGAAAGAAAACAATTTCTAAAAGAAGTAGCTAATAAGATATACTCACCACCTATTAGTACCAAAGACTGGGTTAGAGTTACTGCTCTAGGTGGTTTTAGAGAGATTGGAAGAAGTTCTATTCTATTAGAAACACCAGATACAAAAATACTTCTAGATTGCGGAATTGGATTTGGGGCAGAAGATGAAACACCATATTTAGGTGTATTAAGATTTCCATTGGATGAACTAGATGCTGTTGTAATTACACATGCGCATATTGATCATATAGGGTTTTTACCTTATTTATTTAAAGCTGGTTATAAAGGACCTGTTTATTGTACTGAGCCAACAAGAGATTTAATGGCCTTATTATTATTTGATGCAATTAATGTTTATGCAAGAAATGATAGAGAACCATTATATGCAGAAGAACATGTAAAAGAAGTAATTAAACATTGTATTACTAAAAACTTCAGAGAAGTAACAGATATTGCACCAGGAATTAGACTAACTTTCCATGATTCATCTCATATACTTGGTTCTGCATCAGCACACCTACATATTGGTGAAGGTAAACAGAATTTAGTTTATTCTGGAGATATTAAGTATGGATTTACTAGATTGTTTAATAATATGGATATTAATTACCCTAGATTAGAAACACTAATACTTGAAAGTACATATGCAGGAAAATCACATTCACCTTCAAGAGCAAAATCTGAAGATGAATTAATAAATATAATTAACTCTACAGTTGAAAAAGGTGGAATTACATTAATTCCAGTTTTCTCTGTTGGTCGTGGTCAGGATGTTATGCTAGTTCTTGAGGATTACTATAGAAGAGGTAAATTAAAAACTGATAAAATATTTATTGATGGTATGACTAGAGAGGCATCTGCAATACATACTGTTTATCCTGAATATCTTAAACAAAATATTAAAACTAGAATTTTACAAAATAACTCACCATTTTTATCAAAAATATTTACAAAAGTTGATAATAATGAAAATAACAGAGAAACAGTTGCAAACACACCAGGTGCAGTAATTGTTGCATCATCTGGTATGCTAACTGGTGGTCCTTCTTTAGGGTACTTCCATGAACTAGCTGATAATGATAAAAATACATTAATCTTTGTTGGTTACCAAGCAAAAAGCAGTTTTGGTTATAAGGTGCAAAGAGGACTAAGAGCACTTCCAATCACAGATGATAATGGTAAAACAAAGATGTTAAACTTTAAAATGAGAATTGAGACTGTTGATGCTTTCAGTGGTCACGCATCTAGACAAGAATTACTTAATTTTATAAGTAATTTGAATCCTAAACCAAAAACTATAATTGTTAATCATGGTGATTCATGTCTTGATTTTGCAAAGCATATTAATAAAAAGTTTCATATAAATACCATGGCTATACAAGATCTAGAGAGTGTGAGGTTAAGATAATTATGTTTATTTTAATTACTGGTGTTCCTGGTACTGGTAAATCAACATTAGCAGAGGAACTTAAAAAAAAACTATATAAATATAAATTTAGTATAATTAATGATAAGGACTTCTCTAAAGAAAATAAACTAGGGAAAGAATGTAAAGATGGTGAGTATGAGGTTGGTGTTGTTAAACTAAATAAAGCCTTATCTGATTATTTATCAAAATATGTAAATAAAAATATAATTTTTGATGGACATCTTTGGTGTGAGGTTTCTAAAGCACTTCTTAAAAAGTTCACTTTTGTTTTTCTTCTAGAGTCCTCTGAAACATTACTAAGAAAAAGAATGAAAGAAAGGAAATACTTACCACTTAAGATTGAAGATAATGTTTTTTGCCAAACTACTAGGTATATTCCTAAGCTATTAAAATCAAAAAAGATTGAATGTAATTTAATTAAAGTTAATGATGATATTAAGTTAAATATTAAGAAGATTAATAAGTTTCTTAAGTTATAAACCTAATAAATACAAAAGCCTTTTTAAATATTTTATTATATAATATTAATTAAAGTGATGATTTATGGTAGAAATCTTATCCTCAGCAAGAACACAAAGTGTTAAAGAAATTAAAAAAAAAGCAAGAGCTAAAAGAAGAAAAAAACAAATAACTAAATGGATAATAATAATAATAATTGTAATAATTCTTGCGTTCTTAATAAATAACTTTATTCTTCAAAATAAATATAGTTATGTGGATAAAGATTCTGGAATAACATTCTATTCAAAGGACTTCTATGTGAAGGATGTTTTTACTATTCTTTCTAAAGATCAAAACACATTGTTAGTATTTAACATTATGCCAGATGATATGAATGACCTAGGTTTATTTGTAGAACAGATTAATTATTTACAATCTGTGTTTGCTGCTAAACAAAAAATTAATATTTTAATAATTAATGTTATGGATGAAACAAGAAGAACAATTAGTTGTCAGTCTAATCTTGGTGATCTTTATACTAATGAAGAACTAACAAAAGAAGAATGTTCTGAACTTCTAAAAAGTAACACCACATCAATAATTATTGATTTCCCTGATGAGACTTTAGAAGAGTCAGTTGTTATTGGTAGTGTTGGTGAGAAGTATATTTATATACAAACAAAAAGTAAAGAAGATCTAGACAAAGCTGTTCTTTTAGTAACAACTATGATGTTTGAAGATATAAATTATGTGAATAGTGCAGTTGAAAATATTAGAAATCAAATGGATGCTAACATTAGTTAATAATTATTTAATTTCATCAATTTTAATATCTTTATTTAGATCTAGAATTAAATCAACTTCTGTGACTGATAAAACTGGTTTCTTAAAAGCTATTGTTCCATCATCATAGGTTATTCTTGGACAAGCAGTATTAATGTAACAATCAACCTTAACTCCTTCTAGATACTCTTGCTTAATATAATCAGAAACTAAAATATATACTTTTTTATTATTCTTTTCTAATCTTTTCTTAATATCTTTAGCCATTTTTAATCTTTGTTGTCCTTGTTTAGTGGATACTAAAATTCCAAAAGACTTAGCTTTACTAGCAATAGCTACTGCTGCATATCTTTTTTTAATAAATTTATCAGAAATATTTATTTCTTGTGTATGTTTAGAAATTGGATTAATAGTATATATTTTTTGTTTATTATAAATAAAAGCTAGGTTATTAGCATGGAACACACCATCCCCAATAAACACAATTGCATTTTTTTTATTAGTTATTGTTGATGCATCACAACCAAGAACCATATGTTTGTTAACTCTTTTAGTTTTTTTAGAATCAATAACTTCAATTTTCTCTTTTTTAAGTAATGTTTTAATTTCTTCAATATTTGAAAGATATTGAATTGTTGTTACTAGATTTATTTTATTTAAATTAAGTTTTTTAATTTCTTTAACTATATAATTAATTTGTGTTTTATTTAATTTATAACTAATAGGTATAAATTTAGTTTTAATAACTTGTGAGTTCATTGGATAATGCCCAAAATGAACTAATAGCTTACAACCAAGATTTTTAGCATCTTTATCTTTAGTATCACAAGCACCATAACAAGGATCAACAAATAGAATTGGATTATTTTTCTTAAAATTATTAAGAATATCTACTGAATATTGTTTTAGTCCTTCAGGAATTTGTATGGCTATTGGTTTTTCTTTAATATTTAGTTTTCTTATTTCTTTTAGTAATTGTTCTTTTATCATATTATTATGTTACTCAAAAATGTTTAAAACCTATGTTTTTTATTAAATTTGAGTAACACAAGTTAATTTAAAACTAATATTTAAAATATGTATGTTTAGTATATATAATATGACACACATAAGTATGGATAAATCTAAACAAAATCTTTATAAACAAACTAAAAAAGATATATTAGATATTATAAAACCAGGATCTAAACAACTAATTCATGAAAAAAAATTTGTAGAAAATATTCTTAAGAAAATAGAAAAAATAAAAGGTAACCATATTTCAGCAATTATAGCTGGATCTTTTGGAAAAGGAACTAACTTAAAAGATGCAAAGGATTTTGATATATTTGCACTATATCCTCCATCTCTACCAAGAGAACAGTTTATGAAGGAAGGATTAGAGTTAGGACAAAAAGTGTTTAAAGGTTATTTTTGGGAAAAAGCATACTCACAACATCCATACATAAGAGGAGTTATTGATGGTTATAAAGTGGAAGTTGTACCTGCCTATAAAATAGAACCAGGAGATTCAATAATCTCAGCAGTTGATAGAACATCACTTCATTTATTATTTATTGAAAAAAATATGAAAAACTCACAAAAAGATGATGTTAGATTATTAAAATATTTTATGAAGAAAGTAGGATGCTATGGTGCAGACTCAGCAATATCTGGTTTTTCAGGATATTTATGTGAATTATTAATTTTGTTTTATGGTGATTTTCTAAACACAATAAAACATGCAGCAAATTGGAGCCTACCAATAAAATTTACATTAATTAAAGAACAACATACTAATCTAGCAAGATTTGATGAAACACTAGTTGTTATTGATCCTGTTGATGATACTAGAAATGTAGCATCAGCAGTAAGTGACAGACAACTAAGTATGTTTATTGCTGCATCTAGAGTATTTTTAGAAAACCCAACAACAGGTTTCTTTATGAAAAGACCAGTTAAACAAATGACATATCATCAATTAGTAGGAAGATTAGAAAACTTTGCTATGATAGTTCTTGAATTTGAAGTTAAAGATATGTTAAAAGAAATAGTTTGGTCTAAGATTAGAAAAAACACAAAAAAACTATTACAACACCTAGAATTTGATGATTTTAAAGTTCTTAAGCATGATATTTATCATAAAGAAGGACAAAATAAATGTTATGTAATTATTATGCTAGATTCATTAATACTACCTAAGCTAAAACAAGTGGTTGGTCCATTAGTATCTGATTTTAGAAACTCACAGAACTATATAGATAATACTAGAGCCATATTTGGTCCTTATATCAAAGGAGATAGATGGTATGCTATCAGACAAAGAGATAGAGTGGATGTAAAACCAATTATTCTTGAGTTTGCAATGAGACATTTTAATATAAGCGCTAAAGTTCATGTTGGTGAGGATATTAGAGACTTATATTTAAAAAATGATTTTACTTCTGAGTTCTTTTCTGATTTCTTTATATCTAAGGAGAAATTCTTAATATGATTTTTAAATTATGTTTATATTAACTTAATAATAGTAAACTACAATTTTTATTAAACTTTTTCTTAGTAATAGGTATATAGTATACTTTACACTGTGTTGTTGTGCATATGTGTACATCTAAAATTAACTAATTTATATAAAAGGTATATTCGTATTATATATTGGGTTTTGAACTTTAAGAACATACTTAGAAAATAAGAAAAGGTATGTTCTAATGAGTAATTTCGTCTAGGGGGTGTTGAGAGAAGATATGACAATAGTTCGTAGTACCGATAGTTAAGGGGATAAGACTGATTAGTTTGATAAAACATATATTTGTGAGTCCCCTTATCTTGAATAAATCTAATTCTATTTAATTAATTTGCATTTATATTACCTTTTTATAACTTTACTATCATATATTATATTTATATAAGCTTTTTCTTATAATATACTTATTATGCAGAGGTGGCGGAGCGGTCAAACGCGCCAGCCTTGAGAGCTGGAGTCTTACGACTACGCGAGTTCAAATCTCGTCCTCTGCGCTTTTATTTTTAAGGTGATAAATATGAATAAAATAAAACAAGAAATAACTTTTAAAGATTTCTTAAAAGTAGATATTAGAGTAGGAACTGTTTTAGAAGCAGAAAAAGTAGAAGGTTCAGATAAACTAATAAAAATGCAATTTGACTTTGGTGAATTTAAAAGACAAATTGTTGCTGGAATAGCTACTAAGTATACTACTGATGAACTAATTGGAAAACAACTACCAGTTCTAGTAAATCTGCAACCTAGACTATTAATGGGCTTAAATAGTCAAGGAATGATTCTTGCTATTGGAGATAGAGATATTGAAGCATTATTACATCCATCTGAAAGAATTAAAAAAGGATCATCAGTTCATTAATTTAAAATAGAATTATTTTTTATGCAGAGGTGGCGGAGTGGTCAAACGCGCAAGCCTGGAAAGCTTGAGTCATTCGACTACGCGAGTTCGAGTCTCGTCCTCTGCGCTTTTTAACAATAAACATAACCTATATAAACTATTTTCTTATAAATAATATATGATTTTTAAATAAAGAACGTGATATTTATGAGTGTAGAACATTATAAATCAGAAGAAAAGGATTTTTTTGATAATATGGAAGATAAAAAAAGAAAAATAGTAAATGAAGATACTATTAAAGATATAGAAGATAAACTAAAAGAATCTAAAGAAGAATCAGAATCAGTTGTAGAAGTTCCTGATGATAAAGAAACTGAAGAAGAAGTAGAAGAAGAATCTGATGATGATGATGAAGAGGAAACTGAAGAAGAAGTAAAAGAAGAATCTGATGATGATGAAGAGGAAACTGAAGAAGAAGTAGAAAAAGAAATTGAAGAAAAAGATACTAAAGAAATAATAAGTGAAGCTAAAGAAAATCTAACTAAACAAGAAATTGATTTACATAAAGAATTAGAAAAAGATATTGGAAAAATAGAAGCAGAAAAACCAAAAAAAGAAATAAAAAAAGAAGAACCTAAAAAACCAGAAGTTCCTGAAATTAAACCTAAACTAAAATTTTTAGAAGACCCAGAAGATGAAGATATTGTTTATATTGGTAGAAAAAAATCAGTTCTTAAGCAATATGGAAAAATGGGGTCTGCATATATTGGAAAGGTTGCAGAAAAAGATTGTAAGAATAAAAAAGTACACCTAGATGGGCTAAATCCACATGTTGTGTTCTTAGATGGTGCAAGAGGAACAGGAAAGAGTTACCTTCTAGGAGTTATTGCTGAACAACTAGCAAAAACAAACCCATATATTGGACAAATAGTAATTGACCCTGTAGGTGTATTCTGGTCTATGAAATTCCCAAACAGAGATAAAAAAGAATTACAGATTTTAAAAGAATGGGGACTAAAACCAGAAGGACTTAAAAATTTAAAAGTATTTGTTCCTGAAGGTATTCAAGATCAATTATCTAAAGAAACATTTGATGATACATTTTCAATGTATGCATCATTACTAACAACTGAAGATTGGTGTTTAACTTTTGGAATAGAAAGATTTTCACCAAGTGGATTATTATTAGAAAAAACATTAGACTTTGTAAAAAAAGGTTATACTTCTGGAGGAACTAAAGATTATCCAGAAACTGAAAATATAAAAGCAAAAGGAAATCAATACACTTTAGAAGATATAATTAATTGTTTACAAAAAAATGCAGAATTCTCCTCAGCTCAGAAAGGATATAAACCAGACTCAATTAGAGCATTAGTATCTAGATTTGAAGCAGCAAAAGCATGGGGTGTTTTCTCAGATCATGGAACACCATTATCTAGACTTTCAAGAGAGAACCAACTAACAGTTTTAGATACTTCTTTCCTAGATGAAAATATTACTGCATTAGTGATTGGTATTCTTGCTAGAAGAATCCTAGCTGCTAGAAAGTTATTAGCAAGACAAGATGCTGTTAAACAATTTAGAGATAAAGAAACTAACCCTGAACATATGTTAGAAATAGAAGTGCCTCCAACTTGGTTATATATTGATGAAGCACACACCTTAATTCCATCTGGTAATACACAAACACCAGCAACAGCAGGAATTATTGAATATGTGAAACAAGGTAGAAGGCCTGGTTGTTCACTGGTGTTTGCTACACAACAACCATCAGCAATAAATACAAAAGTATTATCACAGGTTGATGTTTTAATTTCAAACAAACTAGTGTTTAATGATGATATTCATGCAATTCAAAAAAGAATGCCTGCAATTATTCCTAAACAATACAAAGAACCAAATTTCATAAAAACATTGCCTTTTGCAACTGCACTTTGTGGTGAGAGATCAGAAGAAACCTCAAGAGCCTTTATTCTAAGAGCAGCACCAAGAACAAGTCAACATGAAGGAAGAGATGCAGAAACCATAAGAGAGATACCAAAGAAAAGCAAAACAGAAGTACTTAATCTAGCAACAAATATGATTTATAAAAAATTAGACAAATCAAAAGAAATGAAAGTAAATTATGCTAAAGACATTCTAGATGTTGTGAATATTAAATATAGAGCACAAGTCCTATGGGATGATGTTCTTGAAAAACTATTTGAAAAAGATGTAATTCTTGATAATGATTTACTTTATATAAATGAAGAAGAAATTGAAAAAGTACATTCAAAAGTTAAAGCAGAAATTAAAAAAATAGAATCAGATAGTGATGAAATTGAATCAGAGGAAGAAGAGGAATCTCTAGAAGGAATAGAAGAAGAACTAGATGAACAAAAAATCCCGCCTACTAGAGTAAAAATGCATTCTACTTTGCCATTAAGAGTAAATAGATATAAAGTAGAAGATATTACAAAATCAAACATACCTAGATCACTACCTTTCTTTAAACCAAAAGAAGTAATTCAAAATATTATTCTTAAACATAGAACTTTATACAAAATAGACTATAATCTTTATGATAAACAAGATAGCTTCAAAAGAATGCATTGTTATGTTGATTCAGTAACTGGTGAGTTCATACACTTTAGAGGATCTGACTTTAAAGAATCTAAAGGTTTATCATTAGTTGGTAATCTAGAAGAACATGATCTAGAAATTTTATATGTTCTTAAAAAACAACAAACTCTTTTTAATCTAGCTAGAGAGTTAGATATGGATGAGAAAGATATTGAGGCACAATATATAAATAAATTTAAAGAAATGGAAATAATTGATATTGTTATTAAGAATAATAGGGAAGTTTATAAACTTTCTAAAAACTTTGATATACCATTTAATGCACAGCATAAACTACTAAACTCATTAGATGAGCTTCCATTAAAGAAAGAAGAAACTGAGTTTGTAGAACAAGTTGTTCACCCACCAGCTCAAATACAGGAGTTCTTAAATAAACTATGGGGTGACTTGGAGTTTGTGTCATTAGAAGAAATGTTCTGGCCAATCTGGTATGTTTCATTAATTGATAAACATAATAATGAAAGAATATTGAAGATAGATGGTGTTGTAGGGCAGATGATCTAATATTTTAGATAAAATGTTTTTGTTACTAAAATTTAATTAATATTAATAAAAGTATTGTTAAAATTAAAAATTGTTTAATTATAGTAAGGTTTATATATTTTTTACCTTTTGTTAAATTTTTTGTAAAACTTAGGGATATGTGATAGTTATGTTAATAGAAAAAGACTTTATATTAGATAGTTGTAAAGTAACACCTGGCTTTGAATTCTATCCGAAAAGAAGGAAAAAAATAGATATATCTAAACTACATGATCTATTATGTAAAAACAAATACTATATCTCTAAGAATAATGAACCATTTTATGTTCATATAAAAACAAAAATTGCAGAAGTCACTATTTTTTCATCATTAAAGATAATTGTTAAGGATATTCTTGAAGAAGATGTTGCTAAGAAAATTCTAAATGAGTTATTAGAATTTATTAATCAGGTTATTGATTAAATCTTCTTAATTATCTCTTGCATTCTTTTAATTGTTTTTTTAGTTTCTAATCTTTGTCTGTGTCTTTCTATATAGTTTACATTTCTTTTCATTACTTCTTGGACACTAGCACTCTCTATAACCTTTAAGTTAGTTATCCCTTTTTTAACCATATTTATGCCCATATCAGTTGGGGATTTAAAATTATGCATATAATTATTTTTAGAAACAATCTTATCAATTATCTTTTTAAGAATTTTAAAATTTTCAATATCCCTATTATAGTTGACAGCTATCTTATTGTATGCTTTTTTATGGTATGGATCTATTTGATTAAAATCACCAACATCAGCAGTTGATGCTTCATAGGCAAGATTAACTGGATGATTTAAAGGTAAATTCCAAATTGGGAATGTTTCTAATTTAGAATAACCAGAATTAATTTTATTTTTATTATCATGATATATTTGAGATAAACAAACACCCATCTTTCCAGAATTTGATTCTGGACTAGTTACTATAATTATTTTTTCTTTAGTTTCAATATATGGTTGTTTAGAATAACCTTCATCTCCTAGAATTATTTTTAGATTGTCAGGATATTCTTTAATTGGATAGTTATAATAAACCTTAATATTTATTTCTTCTAATCTTTTTTGAAATATAACACAATCCCTTTGATTTAGAAATCTTGTAATTACAACTCCAGCAATTTTAAACTTATTTTTTTTAAGTTCTTTAACTTCTTTAATAACTAAGTCTTCAAATTCTATTCCTGTGTTGTAGTCCCTTTGATCTCCAACAATCTGTTTAGAGTAAACACAATAGATAATTTCTACATCTTTCTTAAGTTTAGAAAGAATATTTAGTTTATTATCTTTCTTATAACCAGGAAGAACTCTAGAGGCATGATGATCTTTAAGAAGATGCCCTCCAAACTCTAAATAAATTTTATCAAATTTCTTAACTCTGTCAATTATTGCTTTAGTTTCTGCTTTTATGTATTTTTCTGTGTCAAATCCTATTTTTTCCATATTATATACTTGTTGCCTAGGCTTTTTAAATGAATAGATTTAAATACATTAACTAGCCTAAATTATATAGTGAATAGAAATGGATTATAAATTACTTAGCTTACTATTAATATTAGTGTTTATTATACCAAATACACTTGCATACAACATATCTATTGATTTAGATACTCAACCAGATCAATATGAAAATAGATTTTATATTTCTCAATCTACAACTAGACAAATAATATTTAATATAAATTCAGATTACTTACCAGAAGAATATTATAATCAAACAAAAATAGAATATTTTTTAAAATTATATCCAGAAGATGGTTTACAAAATATATCATTAGAGCTATCAAAAAATAAAGATAATTTTATATCAGAAGTTAACTCTGAACTAGCATTAAATATTAATTCAAATAATTTTAAAAATAATTTAATTAAAGTTGCAATAACTGCTACTCTTTTTGATGAATATAATAATATTATTAATTCATCATCTAAATATATTACCTTAATAGCAAATAACTCATTAGATGATTTCACATATACCATAAACAGAGCAGAACCAAGATTCCAAGGTTATAATTTTGAAAGAAACAAAATGTATTTACTTAATTCTGAAGATACAGATAGTATAAGCATAAAAGAACATGTGGCCTATGAATATCTTTATGATATTAAATGTAATTCTAATCACCCTGCAATAATTACAAAAACAAACTACAAAGAAAATCAAGAGTTTGATTTAAATATTTCTATTGATATAAATAAAGAAATTGAAAAAGGGTATTATGAAATAAATTGTTATGCTTATAATAGAGATAATAAATTTGACTTTAAACCAATAATTGTAAAATACTTTGATATAACTTACGAACAAGAAGAAATTCAAATAATTGAAGAAGTTATTGAAGAAGTTGAAGAATCTACTAATTTCTTAAAAAGCCTTATTAATAAAATTAAACAGTTTATAAAGAAAGAAATCTAATTATTAAAAACTATCAGCAATTAGGTGGGATATATACCCAATCATTGCTGCTATAAAGTAAAATGGGCTAATTATTAATAGTGGTGCTGCTAAAAATGCACCAAATGCTAACGAGTGTATTATTCCTCTATGCTTAACTAGTATTAATACAACCTCAATTGATAACAAAATAACCATAGGATAGACACTTACCTTATTTAGAAGATATAATACACCAAATACTGCTACAGCTAGGAAAAGAATATAGTCTACCTTTTTTCTAATCCATGAACCATTTTTATCAATATCTGGTAATAATGAATAAACCAATGCAATTACTAGTGTAATTGCAAACTCATAATGATTAAGAGAATAATAATTACTAGCTATAGTATATACAAGAGTATAAAAAACTGCACAAAATAATAGATGCCCTAGCTTGTTCATATATATCTTATTTAAAATCTTATTATAAATTATTTGTTTTATAAATAATATCTATGGATATAATTAATTATATAATAATAGGGGTATTACAAGGAATTATTGAATGGTTACCAATTAGCTCACAAGGAAATATAATTATCTATTTATCAAATGTTATTGGGATTACAACAGAATTAGCATTTAATTATTCCATATTTTTACATTTTGGAACAGTAATTGCTGCAATTGTATATTTTAGAAAATATCTAGCTAAATTACTTAGGTTTAATATAATTAAGGAATTTCTAAATAACCCAATTAAATATAAAGAAAATAAAGAACATAGCAATCTATTAAGATTTATTATAATTGCTGTAATATTCACATTAGTAATATCCACCCCATTATACTTTCTCTTTGGAACAATCCTATCAGATCTAAATGTATCCTTAGTTAATTTATTAATTGGTGTATTATTAATAGTAACTGGGTTTATTTTATTATTCCCTAGATTTATTAAAAAAAGAGTATCTAAATTATCTACTAAGAACTCAATTATTTTAGGTTTATTTCAGGGCCTATCTATTCTTCCTGGATTAAGCAGAAGTGGTTTAACTACATCTGTATTATTATTTGAGGGTTTCTCACCAGAAAAGGCCTTTGAGATTAGTTTTTTACTTTCAATTCCAACAATTATAGTTGGAGAAGTAGGAATTCTTATATTTAGTGGGTTTAATTTCACACCAATGATATTCATATCAATTTTAGTTGCATTTATTGTGGGTTATTTCACAATTGATTTATTAATTAGATTTGCAAGAAGAATTAACTTTTCATATTTTTGTTTTATTTTAGGTATAATTTATATTTTGATTTACCTGGTTTAGATTGTATATTTGTTAGTAATATAGACATCAGTCTATTTTTATTAGAATCTTTAGTTTTATTAATTTTTTCAAGCACTTCTAATAATAGATTTCTACCATCTTTAGTTTTTATGTTTTGTTTAGATAAAAAAATAACTTTTTTAATATAATGTATTCTTTTATTTTCATTAATTGATTCTATTAATTTTTTTATTTCTAATAGTATTTTTAATACTGTGTTTGTATTTAATTTTCTATTAAGATTACGTGATATTTCTTTAATTAAATTTATATTTAATCCTAATGTCTTAAACTGATTTATTATATCATTTATTTCTTTTGTAAGCTTTTTGTTTTGTTTTTTAATTCTAGTTGTTTCATTTATAAATTCTTTTTTATTTAATTCAACTGTTTTTATATGTTCTTTTGTAATATCTAAAAATTTATTAATATTAAAGTTATTTGATTTTGCATATTTTTTAATTTTTTCAAAAATATGTTTATTTAAAGATAAGTATTTATCTAAAATTACTATATCCTTAATTGTGAATTTATTAGTATATAGTTGTCTTTGATGCTTTGATTCTATAATTTTAAGTATATCTATTGTAGTTTTACTTAGTGGTTTATTTTTATTTATTTTAGATGTGCTATTAATTAATTTTAGTAAATTTTTATATTTTGACAATTTCCGAATCATATCAAGTATATGTTAGATGAATTACTTTTTAAACATTTACCATTTAATATTAATACATATTAGGAGTGATTAGATGGCTGAGGGAATAATTGAACTAAATGATACTAATTTTGAACAAGAAATTAAAGACAAAGAAATAGCTGTGGTTGATTTTTGGGCTGTATGGTGTGGTCCTTGTCAGATGTTTGTTAGTATCTTTGAACAGTTTGCAAAAGAGAATCCTGATGTTTATTGTGCAAAAGTAAATGTGGATGATGCAAAAGAAATTTCTGGGAAATACAGTATAATGTCAATTCCTACTATTATGTTTTTAAAAAAAGGTAAAGTTATTAAGCAACAAGCCGGAGTTCTACCAGTTGATGTGCTAAAACAAATGGTTGATGAAATTAAGTGATATAGATGTTATGTACTGCTTGTCTTAAAATTAAAATAATAGATATTTTTGCAGATTACCCTGTTGCAATATTACATCCAAACATTGCAAAGAAACTAGGTGTTCAACATCTAGATAGAATTGAACTTAAAAATGAAAAAACAACAAAGGTCTTTGTTGTTGATACCTCAATGTCATATGTGGATGAGGTATCTATTGGTATATTTAAAGACACAGCAGAAGAATTAAATTTAGCTGATGATATTGAAGTTACTGTTTCTGGAATGCCCCAACCTAAATCAATGCAATTTATTCTTAATAAAATTAAAAATAAAACACTAACTGATGATGAAATTAAAGAAATAGTTAAAGATATAAGTTATAATGCATTATCAGAAACTGAATTGTCTGCATTTATTACTGCTGTTTATATAAATGGTTTAAATATTGAAGAAACCACAGCACTATGTAATGCTTTAGTAAATGTTGGAGACAAAATTGATTTTGAAGAAAAAATAATACTTGATAAACACTCAATTGGTGGAATAAATGGTAGAGTATCTATGATAGTCACACCAGTCATAGCCTCATTAGGCTATAAGATACCAAAAACAGCATCAAGATCAATAACTTCTGCAGCAGGTACAGCTGATGCTATGGAAGTACTAGCACCTGTATCTTTTAATATTAATGAAATAAAAGAAATTATATTAAAAACAAATGGTGTTGTTGCATGGGAAGGTAAGTTTGATCTTTGCCCAGTTGATAATAAACTAATTAAAATTGAACATGCCTTAGGAATTAACCCAGAAGGAATAATGATTGCATCTATTCTTTCTAAGAAAAAAAGTATAGGGTCTACTCATCTAGTTATTGATATCCCAGTTGGGAGAGAAGTTAAAGTTAAAGACAAAGAACATGGTGAGAGACTAGCTAAGAAATTTGTATCCATTGGAAAATCACTAGGTATTAAAATTAAAGTTCTTCTAACTGATGGTGAGGAACCATCAGGAAATGCTTTTGGTGCTGCACTAGAAGCAAAGGAAGCCTTAGAAATATTAGAAGGTAAATACTTTGATAATTTAGCAAATAAAGCCTGTGCAATTGCTGGTGAGTTATTAGAGTTAGTTGGTGAAGCAAAACAAGGAAAGGGATATGAACTTGCAAAAGAAACAATCACCTCTGGGAAAGCACTTTCTAAATTTAAAGAAATTATTAAAGCACAAGGTGGTAATGTATTTGAATCAAGTGCTATTAAAGATGCAAAACATAAAATTACAATTAACTCTGAGGAGAATGGTAAAATTAAAAACTTTGATGTTCATGCACTTACTAAGATAGCAAGAATTGCTGGTGCACCTCATGATAAGGAAGCAGGAATTATTCTTTTTAAGGAAGTTGGGGATAATGTTAAGAAAGGAGAACCATTATTTGATATTTATTCTAACTCAGAAGATAAGTTAAGTTATTCAAAGACCTTTGCTAAAGAAAATAAAGCCATTGACTTTGAGAAGATAGTGATTGAGGCAATTAATTAGATTCTATTTAATAAAAATAGAATTATAAATTTTAAGTATCTCATTTATATTTAGTTGTTTAACTTTTGTTTTTAATAACTCTGTATTCACTTTTTCTGAATTAATGTTCTTAAATAACTTAGGTTCAATCTTTTTAGCTAGCTTTAATGTATTTTGTAAATCTTTATTTGAATATCTAAAAATACACTTAACAAAAGTATTATATTTCAAATCTTGTTTTTTATTTTTAGGATTTATAGTTATTATTGATGAGTCAACTTTTGGTATAGGAAAGAAAGCATTTTTTTTAATGTTTTTAATAATTTTTATATCCCCATAGCTCTGTGCTAGAACACTTGTAGCAACATAGTTCTCAAAGCCCTCAAATGCAATTAACTTTTCAGCAAATTCTTTCTGAACAACAATCACACTTGGTTTATTACCATTTATGAACTCAACAATATTATGAGATATATAATAGGGTATAAACCCAGCAATCTTATTAAATTTAAGTTTATTAAGATCAACTTTAAGAATATCTTTGTTAATTATCACTAAATTTTCAGAAGGTAGTTCTTTTTCAAGAATTTCAACCATTCTTCTATCTTTTTCAATTACAATTACTTTTGATGTTTTAATAAGTTCTTTAGTTAGGTTACCAGTGCCTGCACCAATCTCTAGAATTATATCTTCTTTCTTAGGATTAATTAGTTCAACTACTTTATCAATTATACTTTTACTTATTATAAAGTTTTGATCAAGTTTAGAATCTGGCTTAAAAGAATATTTAAGCATTAATCCATATAGTTCTTTTTGCATTATTTTCACTTTAGAAAAAAAGTATTAAAACTTTTTAAAGTAAGGCATAGTAAATAAGTTGTATTTTACTTCTGGTCCATCTATAACTTCATCAACAATTCTATTTACAATTATCTTTACAGGATCAGGCATCATTTCAATTTTTTTAATATCATCAAATGATTCAAACTTACCTTTACTTTTTATATGTTCAATTATTGCTAATCTATGTTTCTTACCAATCATTGGTAATAAATCTAATTGGTGTCTTCTTAGTCCAATTGGTCTAGCATTATTAAAGAAATTAATAAATTTTTCTGGATTGACTATAACTATAGCCTCAATAGATCTATCTATTTCTTTTTTAGCAGTTGATGAAAGTTTATTATAAGTTATTCTTCTTACAATTTTATTTTCAGTTGTAATTACATCTTGTATTTTTACAGGATCATCACTAATTACCTCTAATATTGAGAAGTTAGAGTTACCAATACACTGAATCACTGCTGTTTGCTTATATTTAATTTCTCTCTTTATTTTGTCTAAAACAATTGCTTCTTTTTTCATAAATATTTATTTTTCATATTTTTTAAGAATTTCTAATATTTCTGTTTTTTTAGAATCATCAACATCTTTTTCTTTCTCAAGTATTAAATTAAGTTCAATTTCGTTAGGAACTACATTTGTTATTCTTGTAGCTAACTCATCTGAAAGATTAATATCCTTAAGTGTTGTTTTTAATAACTCTGAATTTGCAGGGGTTAATATTGCAAATGTTTTTGCATGTTCATGTGTTTGTTTTTGTTCAAAGTTAAGTTCTTTATCTTTACTTTTTGCACTTAGTATTTTTTTAATTTCTGCAAGAGTTATATCTTCTTTGTATTCACTTTTCATTTTTTTCCACCTTTTGGTATTTGTTTAATATGCTTAAGATGTACTCTGTGGGCTATTATTTTTTTAGTTTTATTTCCATCTTTTAATTGAACTACAGGTGCGTTACCTTGAATAGTTACAACTTTACCAGTTTTACCATGAACTCTTTTTGTTGGGAAGCCCTCATGTCTTGAACTATTAATATTAACTTGAACCACATCACCAACTTCAATTGGTTTAATAATCTCATTAACTGTAGTTTTTGCTCTTACATTTCTTCTAAATAATTGTCTTGTCTTAGCTCTCTTTCCTTTAGCTTTTTTATTTGCCATATTGATTACCTTCTTTATATTTTTTATTTGATTTTTGTTAAATATACCTATAAATAACAAAATCTCTTTTGGTATGTTATATATTAATAGTATAGATATCTTTTTAAAGAAGGTTTTTAGCAACCCTTTTTTAAACCCCTTTTTAAATGTTTTGTTTTTGTATATATAACATAACTATATATATAAGGTGATAATTTATGAGTTATACTATTGTTAATTTAGTTGCATCTAGTAGTTTAAATACAACTTTAGATTTATATAATTTAGCAGCTGCAATTCCAGATGTTGAATACGAACCAGAACAATTCCCTGGTGCTATATTTAAAGTAAAAGAACCAAAAGTATCTTTACTATTATTTAAGAACGGAAAAATAATTATATCTGGTGCTGCAAATGAAAATGATATCAAAGCAGGTATTAGAAAAGCAACAAAACTAATAAGTGAGATTCAAAAAGATGTAAAGATAGCAAGAACACCAAAATATGATATTGTTAATTTAGTTGCTACATCATCTTTAAATAAAAGTGTAGATCTTTTCCAAGCAGCAGTAACACTAGATGATATTGAATACGAGCCAGAACAATTCCCTGGTGCAATTATTAGACTTTATAATCCAAAAATGACTTTATTACTTTTTAAGAATGGTAAGTTAATCTGTGCTGGTGCAAAAACAGAAGATGATATTAAAAAGTCTGTTAGTAAAGTTAAGAAACTTTTAAAGGATATTAAGGCTTAATAATTCCTTTTTTTCTATTTTCTTTTTTATTTTTAAAAAAATAAATCTATTTATAAACATTCCTCCTCTATAATTACTTCTGTTAGCGGTCATAGGGGTAGAGAAACACCTGGTCCCATTCCGAACCCAGAAGTTAAGTTTATCTCCGGTTTTATATGCTGTTAGTTCCTGCTAGCTGCGGTAATTTAGCTGCTAACTTTATACTTATCTATTTCTTTTTAAAAAAACAACCTTTTAATACATTATTGTTCTTAGCTATATAATAAAGTACAAATAATAATGTGATGTTATGACAAGTAAGCACGAACATGATCATAAAGAAATCGAACAAGACACAAATGAGTTTAGTAAATTCTTTACAAAACACAAAATTATAATTTTAATAATTCTAGTATTTATTCTTGCATTTGCTGTAAGAGGACATCTTCTTAAATATGATTATATGTTTGAGTTTGATCCCTATTGGCATCTAAGAGCAACTGGTTATGTTCTTCAAGGGGATCTACCAGATAATGACCCACTAGGTTTTTATCAGCAAGGCGGTAGTGATTATGGAAATAGACCACAGTTTCTTTGGAAATTTACATCTCTTATTTATCTTATAACTACGTTTGGTGCTGCCTATGATAAGTGGTTACTAATGAGTTATGCAAGGGTATTACCTGCCCTGTTTGGTGCACTAATTGCTGTGGCTATGTATTTCTTAGGAAAAGAAGTATATAATAGAAAAGCAGGAATGGTGATGGCAGTTATATCTGCAACAATACCAGCATTTGTATATAGAACTATGGCTGGATTTTTTGAAGAAGATGCCTTAGGTTTTTTATGGTTAGTTTTAGGGTTTATTTTTTTTATTAAAGCAATAAAGAATGCACACGCCACTAAGCTACATCTAACATATGGTGTGATATCTGCAATCTTCTTTGGGCTCATGGCCTTTACGTGGGATATGTTTTTATTAATACCATTGGTGATGGTGCTATACTTTATTGGTAATATTATTTATATGGCATACAAAAATGCAAGTAATAAAGAGATTGCATCTTTTGTGAAAATATTCTTAGTTGTGTTTATTATTTTCTTTGCATTAGCATCTTTATATCATGGTACTGCATGGGTAAAAAGAACTACTCAATATGTTACACAATACCTTCCAGTATCCCAAGATAATGTGGATAGAGTTAACAAAACCACAATTGCGGAAAGTGATGTTCTTGGTGCATCAGTAGGTGAAGAAAATACAGGTAAACAATTCTTTTTATTAAAATATAACTTTATGGTGTGGATCCCCTTCCTGGTAGTCATATTAATCCCGCTTTATTTATTGTTCTCTAAAAAGAAAGACTACAGAACACTATTAATTTTCTTTTGGATATTAGTAACATTATTTATGGCATGGTCAAAACTAAAGTTCACATTCACTTTAGGGATACCAATTGCTGCTGGTGCAGGTTTCCTATTTTATATTCTAGATGAATGGGTAAAAAGAAATAAAACCTTAATAGCAAAAAGAACACTAGCAATATTCACAATAATCTTAGTTCTTTGTTCAATTGGCGCTGGCACACATTTTGTATCAACAAAAGTACCTCCAATTGATGAAGCTAATGAATGGAGAAATTCAATCTTTTGGTTATATGATAATACACCAGAAGATGCAAAAATATTTAATTGGTGGGACTATGGTCACTGGATTGCTTATTTTGCAGAAAGAAAAGTTAGTACTGATAACACCAATTCATTTATTGAAGCAGATGCTGACTTTGGAATGTTTATGATAACTAATGATCTTAATACTAGTAAGAATTTATTAAAACAATATGATTCTGATTACTTTATTGTTGATTCTGGGTATTTCAGAAGATATAACTCATTTGCATCATATGCATATCTAACAACTAACTATAGCGATCCAAAAGTCTCTAAATACTTTGGAAACACATTAGGTTGTTCACCTGGTATGTCAGAAGATAAAAAAATTGCATATAAGTGTGGTGGAAATGTTATTTCAGAAGATGAATTTAATAAAATTTCAGACACATGGCTAAACACACCATCAGACATAATTAATGGTACTCCAATATTTATCTATAGAGCTAAAGATAACTCTGAGCTTTATATTTTAAACTCAGCAGTAAATGAATCAATATTTGCAAAAATTTGGTTAAGTGAGCCAAGTGTAGATGGTTATGCAACAATTGTTCATCAAGAAGGAAATGTTAGAATTTATCAAGTTAATAAAGAATTTTTAAATTAAAAGTGATTTAAATATGAATGAGATGTTTTGGTTTAGTATACTAATATTTTTATTTTCATTTTTTCTATCTTGGTTCTTTTTAATAAAAATAACACCTAGACTTATTAAGATAGTAAAATCTAATAAATTTATTGGAAAGGACATGAATAAGCCTAGTAAGCCATTGGTTGCTGAGCTAGGAGGCATACCTGTATTTATTGGATTTATTTTAAGTATCCTAATCACATTATTATTTTATTTTATATTCTCATTTGCTAACTTTGGAATAATAAACATAATTGAGTTATTCACAATATTCTTAACTATGTTCTTAATTTTCTTTATGGGAATAATTGATGATATTCTTGGTTGGAAAGCAGGAATTTCTCAATGGCAACATTTATTGTATCCAATTCTATTTGCAATACCAATGATAATTTATACATTTATATATGGATTTAATGCAATGCATGTTCCATTATTAGGTGTTTGGGGTATTGGTGTAATTTATTCTTGGATATTTGTACCAATGGCAATTACTGCAACTACAAATGCATTTAATCTTCTAGCAGGGTATAATGGTCTAGAAACAGGCTTAGGAATTATAATTTTTTCCACAACTGCATTCTTTGCATTATTAACAGGAAAAATTACTTTATTAATTATTCTTGCAGCATGGATTGGTGCTTTAGTTGGTTTCCTAAGATTTAATAAATATCCAGCTAAAATTTTCCCTGGAGATATAATTACTTTAGTAAATGGTGCTCTAGCAGGAATATGTGCTATTATTTTAAGATTAGAAATTATTGTTGCATTTTTAATTATACTTTACATTATTGAGTTTATAATTAAAGCAAGACATAGATTTGCAACAGAATGCTTTGGAATACCACAAAAGAACGGAATTATTAAACCAAATCCAAAAGGCGGTTCATTAATTCATATTGTTCTTAGAAGAGGTAGGTTTACAGAAAAAAGTTTAGTTAATACATTTTATAAAATACAAATTATAATTGCAATTATTTCAATTGCATTTTTCTTTTTAATTTATTTTTGAGTAGATATGAAGTTAATTAATTTAAAGCAATTTATAATACTCTCAAGACCAGTATTATTTCCATTATTAATTCTTTGTTTATTTATGGCTTTATTTTATTCAGCAAATATATATACAATTAATATATTTCATATTATTGAAATACTTCTTTTAACATTTTTAACTCCATTTTTAATATTTGCAATTAATGATGTTTATGATTATGAATCTGATAAAACAAATAGTAGGAAGAAAGATATAATTCAGGGCATGACTTTTAAAAATATTAGATCCTTAAAAAAAGCAATTAACTTTTATAATATTATAATAACTTTAATTTTATTACTTTATTCTTTAGTATTTTTAAATCCAGTAACTACTCTTTTAATTGCATTATTATTATTTTTTAATTACTTTTATTCAGTTCCACCAATTAGATTTAAAGAAATTCCATTTTTAGACTCAATATCTAATGGTGTGATTGTGTTATTGTACTTTGCAATTGTTTATTCTTTATTTAACCCAATTTTAAGCTTACTATTTGATATTATTGCTGTTGGCATATCTATAATGTCCTATCATTTAATTGCAGCACAGATTGATGTTGATTCAGATAGGAAGGGAGGACAAAGAACAACTGCAACTTTTATAAATAATAGAACAATTACTTATTTAGTTTGTGTGATTTATAATCTACCTTTATTATTTATTAACTTTGGTTTAATATTTTCTTATCTTTTCTATTTTAATATTATTATTATAATTTATATTTATTTAAAAAATGAGTTTAATAAAAAAAGATTATTAACTATTTTTCTTCTAGGTTGGGTAATAATAACCATTAGTTATATAATTCAAAAGATAATATTATAATTAAAACTCAAATAATCTTTTTTGATATTTAAGATCCTTAAGAATATTTGATTGGTCTGTCCAAGATTTAATATAACTTCTTATTTTAAGAGTATTATCAATGTACTTAAAAAGATATGGAAGTGTTTCAAAACTTAAAAAATCCTTAGACATTGCATTATTAATTGCTTCTCTTATTACCCAAACACCTTTTGATTGATAACTTGGATCAATATCTCTAAATATAATAATTCTTGCTTGTCTTTTTATTTTTTCTAAGTATTTTGCAACTTCCAACCTAGCAGCATAATATGCACCAGTAACACTAGAAGCATATTCTTTTTTAGGATTATTAAGTTCATAATCTATTGAAAATGTATCTCCAGCAGACTCAATCATTTCAAAACCCCAATTATAAGGCATTAAAATAATATAAAATTTATTCATATAAAACTCATAGGTAAATAACTGATATTTATCAATAGTTGGATTTAATCTAATATTATTAATAATTTCTTTAGATATAATATCGTCAACTGAGGTTATTGACCACTTAGTTGGTACTAATACTCTATTTTTCTTAATACCTAATAATCCAATGGATAATAATTGTTCAATCTTATATACATCTTTTAACTTAGAATGTAAGGTTATCATTGCGTCTTTAGCTTTAAGAGCAATATCTGATGTTGTTTTATCAATTACTCTTGGAACCTTAATATTATCAATAACTTTTATTTTTTCTAAGTCATAGGCAATATTCTTAATTCCAGTGACTTCTTCATTAATTAATCTTTTTTGTAAATTAGTTTCAATTTCTAGTTCAGTGGTTTTTATTGATTGAGAAACCCATTGAATATCTTGTAGCTCTTTTGGTGCATTAACTGCTGATTTCTTATTATATCTTTTAAATGAGAATATCTGTTTATTTCTATTTTCTTCTATTTCTTTAATATCAGACTTAATCCATTCTTTTGGTGAGCTATCTTTGGCTTTTGAGTAATCTGAGTATATTCCTGGACCAATGGATAGTTCTGGATAGTATTTCTCATGAACTAGGTTAAAAGGCTTAGAAAAGCCCTGTTGTTTCTTTTTAATGACCATAATGTATAATATATGTAATTAAGTTTAAAATCTAGTAACTTAGATATATTTTTAAACTATTTTACTATATATAATATAGATTAACATAGTTATTTATGATTTCGCCATAGAGATCGCTGTTATCAAAGTCATGGTTAGATAAGACTATAGACAATTAAAGTAGGTATAAATATGTTTAAATTATTGCGATTATTTGTTGATAAAAACCCAGCTCCTAAGCAATCTAGGAGAAATAATATTTCAATCTTTGTTGATGGTCCTAATATCTTAAGAAAAGAATTTAATATTGATCTTTCTAAAATTAAAAGATATTTAAGCAAAGAAGGAGATGTAAAGATAGCAAAAGTTTATCTTGATCAATATGCAACTGATAAGTTAATGGAAGCAGTTGTTAATTTAGGTTTTGAAATCATAATCACTGTTGGTGATGTTGATGTGGCAATGGCAGTTGATGCAACTGATGTTGTTCATAATAAAGAAATTGACACAATAGTTTTTGTGACTAGAGACTCAGATTATCTACCAGCAATTCTAAAAGCTAAAAAACATGGTAAAAAAACAATTGTGTTTTTGGTTGAAGAAGGATCTGCTACTGCTCTTAAAAACACAGTTGATCAGGTAATCTTTATAAATAAATTAAAAAATTGAAAAAAATATGAATATACCAATATCAAAACCTTTAGTAGAAAATGTTTTTCTAGAACAATTAATGCCAAACAAACTATTCATAGATCTACAATCTAAGAAGTTCTCAGGATACACCTATTTAGTAATTAACGGGAATTATGGATATGAAGAAAGTATTTTAATTTTCTCTAAAGGCCAGGTTGTTGGTTCAATTTATCTAAATGATTTTTATAATATGTCATTATATGGAAAGAAGGCTTTTGATTTAGCAATAAATTCATTTGGAAATAAAGATGGTTTATTAAATATTTATAATCTAGATATTGATCAAATAAAACTATTATTAATATTTAATGATAAGATTAAGTTTGATTTTAAGATAAGTAAATCAACAGTCTCAAAATTAAATATTAAATATAAAGAAGAATTAACTAAACAGTTACTAAAAACAAATCTATCCGAACAAAAAGAAACTAAACCTTATTTGTTTGAGAGATATAAGCTAAGCGAACTAATGAGGAATTAAATATGTTTAAAGCAATTAATGGTTTATTAACTAAACTATCAAATAAAATATTAGATTTAGAAGATGAAGAACAACCAAAAGAATTACAATCATTATTAGAATTTAGAGCAATAAATCTAAGTTCAAAAAATTTAGATGACTTTTTATTTAAACTTAGACAAAAACATTTAGTTAATCATATTATTGTAACTGACCTAAGTGGGATTGTAATTGGTAGTACTAATAAAGATCTAAAGGAAGGTTTTAAAAGTGCTGCTATGTATAATTATATTAATAGTGAAGTTGATGATCTTTCAATTATTCTTATAGAATCAAAGGGTTGGCAGATCATTTTTAAATATAATCAAAAAGTTTATTTTATTAAAGCAAATGATAGTTTAACAAGAATTGAGGTACAGGCATTGGTTACTGATTTGGAAAATTATTTGAAGTTTATTAGGTGAAATAGATAATTTTAAAATAAAATATAATGGAAAAGTAATAAAGAATATAATTTAAATATTTTTAAAAATAATTATAATTTAGTTGGTTAATATGAGTGAAGTAATTGCAATTGTTTCTGGAAAAGGCGGTGTAGGAAAAACAACCTTAACAGCAAACCTAGGAATTGCATTATCTGAATTAGGTAAATCTGTTTTATTAGTAGATGCAGATATAGCAATGTCTAATTTAAGTTTATTAGTTGGTTTAGATAACCCACCAATAACTCTTCATGATGTTTTATTAGGCTCATCATCAGCTCAAGATTCAACCTATGATGGACCAAAGGGTGTTAAGATAATCCCATCTGGATTATCAATATCTAACTATCAAAGAGTAGATGTTGAAAGACTAGTTTCTATTGTTAAAAGCCTACAGAAAGAATATGATTTTATATTAATTGATGCTCCTGCTGGTATTGATAAGAATGTAATTGCAGCAATGTCAGCGTCTTCACAAATTCTATTAATAACAGAACCAACAGCACCATCAGTTGCTGATGTTTTTAAAGCAAAAATTGTAGCTGAAAGATTAAATCAAAAAGTTTTAGGTATTGTGATTAATAAAGTAAGTAATACTAAAGGTGAGATTACTGAAAAAGAAATCATGAAGATGCTAGAACTACCAAGCTATGGAAAAATACCTTATGCTGAGGATATAAGAGAATCTTTCTTACTTAAGAAAATAAAACCAGTTTTAGTTCATAAATCATCTGGTAGTTCATCTGATGCATTCAGACGTATTGCAAGAAAGGTAAGTGGTAAGGAAGTTGAAGTAGCAACTAAAGAAAAAAAGAAAGGTGGATTGTTTGCATTCTTTGCAAGAATCTTCTCTAAAAAGAAAAAATAATATTTTTTAATTTTTTTAAAAAGATAGGTGATGAAAAATGACAGACACAAACAAAATATCAAGACCATTTGATATGCTAAACAACTCAATAAATAAACAAATATTAGTTTTACTTAAGGATAATATCCATGTAAGAGGTAAACTAAAAGCTTTTGATGTTCATATGAATGTTGTTATTGAAGATGCAGAAGAACTAAAAGATGGTAAAGTAAAAACTAAATATGTAGAGACACTTCTTAGAGGAGACAACATTGTCTGGATCACTGTTTAAGTTTAATAATTAAATTTGTGGTATTGTGTATGGTGTAGTTTTAGGTGTTTATTTTGGAGAATCATTAGTACAAGAACCAATTAAGCAAACTATATTTGATACTATACCACAAAATGCTTTATTTTATTTTATACTAGTTTTTATTTTTTTATTTATATTTATTATTATATTTTATCTAATTGTTCCTTTATTTAAGAGAAACCCAAAAATACAATATCAAAAGTATCTATATCTTAGAGGGGAAATGGAAAAAATAGATGAAGCTTATTCTGAGAGAAAAATTAGCTTTGATGATTATGTTTATGCACAATTTAATTATGCTAAAGAATATGAAAGAATAACTTTTAATTTGGTTAAGATACCAGAATATAAATTAAAATTACAAAGTTATAAGTTAACACATGATACTGAAGAAGAAATTAGGCAATACGCACAAGAAAAAAGAGAACTTACTGAAAAAGAAAAACTAAGACAAAAACAAGTTAGTTTACTTTATGATTTATTATGTGAACAAGCAAAATATTTTAATTCAGAAGAAATTAAACAAGCAATACTTGATGAAGGATTCCCTACAGATATAGCCATTGAAGTAGTTGCAAAAATAAAAGCAGTTGGTGTTAAGTTTAATTCAGAAGTAAAACTAAAAGAAAACAAAGTAGCTACATTTGTGAATACATTATTTACACAAACAACTAAAGTTAAATTAAAAGAAGTTAAAGAAGATTCAGTTATTAGTTTAAAAGATACTATTAAACAACCAGATAAACAAAAAACTGGACAAACAGTGTCATTTAGTAAAACAGAACTTATTCCTGAAGAGAAAAAGACAATTTGGCAAGCTTTTAAAGACTTGTTTGGTAAAAAGAAAACATATACTGTTCAAGAAGTTAATGATATTTTTAAAGATATAGAAAAGAATCTTAAGAAAAATAACTAGTTCTATTTTCCTGAGTTAATTAGTAAGATAATTCCTATAATTATTAAGATTAATCCTATATAGGTATTTAGTTTAGATAAAAAACCAGGAAGACTAGGAATATACACCCCTATACCAATTCCTATTAAAACTCCACTTATTACTTTTCTAACCATAACTTACCACTCTTTAGGTATTATATATATCAAATACATTTATAATCATAATGATTAACAATCTTTAATAAAAGGTATTTATTTATGAAAAACATAGTATTTGGACTCTATGATGTGTTAATTAAAGGTAATCTAGATATAAATATAGATACCTCCTATCTTAAAGAATTATCTACTTTTGCTAAAGAAAATAAAATTAATTTATATCTAGTTACTGGTCTTAAGAAAGATATTGGTGAAAAAATAATAGCTGATAATAACCTATTAGATTACTTTAAAGAAGATAATATTATTTATATTTCAGAAGACTATCATTCATACCTTTCTGATCTAGATCTAAAACTTAGAAATGAGAAATATAAAGATAATTTTAATTATTGTGATGATTATTTAAAAGTTCATTTTATAACTAAGCAAAAACCAGAGTTAAATCAACAATCTACATTATTTATTGGACACGACCTTTGGACAGATGCTTATTATATTTCAAAATATACAAATGCAAATGTGGTTTTAATTAATCTAACTTTATCATATAATAATAAACCACATATTAAGGATATAAACACATTACATGTTATTGAACCAAATTTTAATAATTTAAAAGATTATTTAGTAAACAAGAAAGAATTTGATTATAGGGCACTTCATGAATTTGCAAGAAAAATGCTTCATGATCAGATAATGGGTAGTTTAAATTTAGGAAATATAGATTTTAGTAAGGTTATTAAGAAGAAGGAATGATATGGTTTCTATTAAAAGGATGACTGAAATAAGAAATATTTTTTTACATCCATTAAATAAAATTTTAGAAAAAAATGGGTTTAATCCAATTTATAAATTATTTTTTGATTTTAATTTTATTGATAAATATGATGATGAAATTTTAAAAAAAATGATTGCTGATATGAAAACCTTTGATAAGAATCAACTTAATATTTTTAGGAAAATGCTTGAGTCTAATTTTTTTTATTTTAGTTATAATATTAATAAAAATAGATTACAAAATTTTAAATATGAAATAAATAAAATTAATAAGAGGTTTATATCTGATTTTAATAAAATTAAAAACAAAAAATTGATTTCAACAAGAAATTATAAAAATTTATATCACCGTGCTTGTGAAAGTACATATATTGGTTTTTTAAATGGGCTAACTACAAAATCATTAGTGCTTACTAATTTAAAGATTGAGGGTAAGGATAAACTTGTTCTAATGAAATATGGAAAATCTTATGATCCTAATAAAAATTTTGATGTTGTTAAGGTTGGTATTAATCAATTAATATTAGATCCTAGCACCATGGTAGTATACAAATATAGCACCAATCCAAATGGTGAAATTATAAATTTAAAGAAAGAATATTCTATTAAAAATCTAGAATCACCTAGATATGAAAAAGAATATATAAATAATTTAAAAAGAGAATTACTAAAATATATAGACCAAACCTATGCTAAGAAAGGTGTTGGTGGAATTAAAAGACTTAAGAAAACCTTTGAAGAAAGAAAATTACAAGGAAAAAAAGGTTATGGTGTTTTAGAAACAATCAAAAGCTTAAAAAAACCTTTGAAGATTAAGAAGAGATAGATAACCTATGGAAATAAAAAAAATAAAAGCAATTAGAATCTTAGACTCAAGAGGAATACCCACAATTAAAACTTTTGTGTATACAAATGAAGTGGTAGCATCCGCTTGTGTGCCATCAGGAACATCAGCTGGTAAACACGAAGCAATAGAACTAAGAGATAAATCTAAAGATTATAAAGGAAAAGATGTGTCTAAAGCTATAAATAATGTAAATACAAAAATAGCTAAAGCACTTATTGGTGAGTTTGTTCTTGATCAAGAAAAAATTGATAAAAAACTAATAAAACTAGATGGAACTTATAATAAATCAAAATTAGGAGCAAATGCAATTCTCTCAGTTAGCTTAGCATGTGCTAGAGCTGCTGCTCTAGAACTAGAAATGCCTTTATACCAATATATCTCAAGATTAAATAATAATAAAAAATTTAAATTTCCAGTACCAGAACTAAATATAATTAATGGTGGAGAACATGCTGGAAGTAACCTAACTTTCCAAGAATTCCAAATTATTCCTAAGTTTAAAACTTTTGAAGAAACTATTAAGGCAGCAGTTGAGGTATATCTAACATTAAAAGAAATACTAAAAAAAGAACTAGGAAGCTCATCAACAAATGTTGGTTATGAAGGTGGATTTGTTCCTAACCTTTCAGAACCAAATGAAATATTAGAATTAGATTTCATACAACAAGCAATTAATAAAGCAGGTTATAAAAAACAAATCTCACTAGGACTAGATTGTGCTGCTAATTCCTTCTATAATCCAAAGACTAAGAAATATAAAGTTGATAATAAACAATACTCCTCAGAGCAACTAATTAACTATTACTTAAAGCTTATTAAAAATTATAATATTTCCTCAATAGAAGACCCTTTCCATGAAGATGATAAAAAAGCATGGAAAGAATTCTATAAGAAAGTAAATAAAAAAATAAATATTATTGGTGATGACTTACTAGTTACTAACCCTAAACTAATTAAAAAAGCAATTAAAGAAAAATACTGTAATTCACTTCTTCTAAAGGTTAACCAAATAGGTACTTTAACAGAATCAATTGAAGCATACAATTTAGCTAAGCAAGCAGGCTGGAATGTGGTTGTATCACATAGATCAGGAGAAACTGAAGACCCTTTCATAGCAGATCTTGCCTATGGTCTTGGAAGTGAGTATATTAAGTTTGGAGCTCCAGGTAGATCTGAAAGAACTGCAAAGTATAATAGACTTTTAGAAATAGAATGTTTAAATAAGTGAATTTATATTATCTTAAATATAAAATAAGAAAAAGAAAAATTACTTTTTCTTTAGCATTGGTAATCCTGTTCTTGAATTCTCAATAACTTTATATCCATCAGGTAAATCAATAGAATCTGTTGAATCTCCTGAGAAGTAAAATAAATGTCCTTTTTGATGTAAATGATATAATTTTCCATTTTTTTTATTTTTTTGTGAATAACCCATATTTTCTTACCCCGTTTATAACTTTTAATAAATAAAGCTATGACAACTTATTTATAAAGGTATTTGTTTTAGCACTAACTTTGTAACTATAGCTAATAACCATATGTTTAAATATACATTTATAAATATATTTATTTATAAGAATAAGTATTGTAATTAAATAAAGGTGAGTTTAATGGCTGATGGCGATGAATTTGATATGGGTGCTAATGATAGCCCTACTAAAAAATCAAAAACAAAATTAAAATTAGAAGGAATTATACCTATTATAATTATTATTGCTGTAATTCTTTTAATAGTTCTAAAAACAAATGTATTATCTGGAGGAGCTGGTTTATTTTCAACATCAGGTGCTTCAGTTCTAGTTGTTGGTGCACCAGCACCAGACTTTGTAAGAGTTCTGAATAATGCTGATAACAGAGATGTTATTAAAAACCTAAGATTTGTAACTATGGATAGTATTCAACATAATCCTAAAGAAAGAATAAAGAATTATGATATTATAATATTAGATCAATCACTATCAGCAGATAAATCTATTCTAAGAACAGTTGGAGAGGCATTTAAGTCCTATGTTCAATCTGGTGGTAGTTTAGTGATTGTTATGAATTCTGGAATTGAAAGACCAGGAGATTCATCTATAATTGGTTGGAGAGCTACTTTTGGTGATATTGTACCAGTAACTTGTGATCCTACTTTATATAGTGTTCCAAGTTGTAAGAATACTTTAAGAATTAATGGTATTATCTATGCAAATAGATTTGATAGTAAACAAGGTGCTCATAGAATAATGTATGGTATTGAGAAGGTTCCAGCATTAGAGGCAGCAGGTCTATTACAAACTGAGACATATGCTGTGTCACCAGATGGTACTGAGATTGCATATCTAATGGATGCAAGAACTGGAATTACTTATCCAGCAATTGTTGAAAAACCAATGCTATTAGGAAAGGTATTATATTTCAATTATAATCCTGGACTATCAGAGGCAATCTTTGTAAATGCTATAAAATACCTAAAATAGTTTTTAATCAAAAAGGAGATTTTTCTTCTTTTTTTTAATTTTCTTTTTAACTTTAACCTTTTTAAATACTTCTCTACTATAATTATTATATTTAATATCAATAATTAAGAGCTTTTTCTAAAAGCTCCGTTATAACTGCCTAAGTGCAGGAGGTGCAAGAAACTTGGATAAAAAAATATTAGAACGGACAATAACTAAATTATTTTCAGAAGCACATAAAAGAAATTTTGATGAGTCTGTAGAACTAATAGTTACATTCAAAAATCTAAATATAAAAAATAAAGAACATAGATTTGAGTTTGTAGTAACAATACCTAATCCTTTTATCACTAAGGTTAAATCTTTAGTTTTTGTTAAAGATAAAAATCTTGCTGTGAACCTAAAAGGTATAGTTGATAAAGTAGTATTAGATGAAGAAATATCTAAACTATCTAAGAAAGATGGAAAAAAACTAGCAAATGAGTATGATGTATTTTTAGCAGAAGGATCAGCAATGCTAACAGTTGGTAAGTATCTTGGACAAACACTAAGTCCTAGAGGTAAGATGCCTTTGATTGCTCCACCAAACCCAGAAACAATAAAAGCAATTATTAGTTCATCACCATCTAAGATAAAGGTTAGTAATAAGAAAAACAAATCTTCAGTTGCTATTCAAACAAGAATAGGAAAAAGAAGCCAAGAACCTTCAAAGATTGTGGATAACACATTAGCATTATATAACTCATTAATAGATAAACTACCAGCTGGTAAACAAAACATAAAAGATATTTCATTTAAAACAACAATGAGTAAACCTCTAAAAGTTGGAGGTGGCAAGTAATGGCTAATCATATTAAACAATGGAGAGTAGATCAATTTGATGAAGTTGGTAAGCTTATTTCTAACTATAAAGTTATTGGTATTGGTGATCTTGATGGATTCCCAGCAGCATTACTTCATAAACTAAGAAAGAACCTACCAGATGTGGCTTTTAAAGTAACCAATAGAAATGTTCTAAAAAGAATTTTAGAAAAACAAAGTCATAAAGATTTATTAGATATTTTACCAGGTCAACCAATTTTAATATTAACAAATGATAATGCTTTTGAACTTTATACTCAAATTAAGAAAAGTAAGGCAAAATCAAAAGCTAAAGTTGGTATGATTTCACCAATTGATATTGTTATTCCTGAAGGTGATACTGGATTACCACCAGGCCCAGCACTATCAGATCTTAAGAAGGTAGGAATTAAGTCACAGGTAAAAGGCGCAACAATTCATGTAACTTCAGATACCACTATTACAAAAGCAGGAGATATAATTAGTTCAGATGTTGTAAGTATATTATCTAAATTAGATATTAAACCTGTTGAGTTAATTTTAGAAGTGTCTGGTGTTAAAGAGGATAGTTTAGTTTATTCTAAAGATGTTCTAAATGTTGATGCTGATGATATCTTTGCACAATTTACTACTGCAGTAAGACAATCTATAAATTTAGGTGTAGAGATTGGATATGTTACAGAAATGACAATTGAGCCAATGATTTTAATGGCTGAACTAAAAGCTAAGGCTTTAGAAGCAGAGGTAGATAGTAAATCTATTTCTAAAAGTACTTCAGAAGAATCTAAGAAAGAAGTTTCTGAAGAACCAAAACCAGAAGAAAATAAAGAGGAGAAAAAAGAATAAAATTTAAAGAAGGTGAATTAATATGGATTATATATACGGTGCACTATTATTACATAATGCAAAAAAGGATGTTACTGAAGCAAATATGAAGGCAGTTTTAAGTGCTGCTGGAATTACAGTAGATGAAGCAAAATTAAAAGGATTAATAGCAACTTTAAAAGAAGTAGATATTAAAGAAGCTATTGAGAAGGCTGCTATGCCAGTTGCTGCAGCTGCTCCAGTTGAAGCTACTAAAAAGAAAGAAGAAAAGAAGAATGAAGAGCCAGAAGTTACTGAAGATCAAGCAGCTGAAGGACTAGGTTCATTATTTGGATAGGATTAAATTTTAATCTTTTTCCTCTTTTTTTACTTTTTATTTTATATTTGATACATTTATAAATGTTTAATACTACTATTTCTTTATGCCTCCAAGAAAAAGACCAGGACTAAAGCCAAAAAGAAGCTTAAATGAAAGAAAAAAACCTGGGTCAAAAACTGTTAGGACTAAATTAGATATTAATAACCCATTTTTTGGTAATTATAAAGAGTCTAATAAAATAAAAAATACTTTAAGAAAATCACATATAAAAAGTGGAAGTAGATCTAAAAGAAACTAATTTTATTTAAATTTACTAATAATATTATTAATCATATTAGTTGCAATATCTTTATCTTTTATAACAGTTAATTCAATATCTTTTTCTAAACTAAATAAATCTATTATTTTTTTAAGATCAATATTCTTATTTTTGTATATCTCTTTTATTTTATCTTTAATTATCTTTGGTCTTTTAAATCTTAGAATTATATCTCCAAATACAGATATTTCTTCATCCAAGTCTTTTTTCTCAGAAATTATTTTTATGTGTTCTTTTTTTCCAATATAGTAATCTTTTGCTAATTTATCTAAAAATGTATTATTTTCAATAATTTGATAAGTTTTAATTTTATATTTACTAAACACTTCTCTTAAACTTTCTTCAGTTTGTATTCTAGGCATTAACCACCACATATGTTGTCCTTTCCACACATGTAATTTATTATACTTTTCTTTAGCTGCCCAATTAACTAATAAATCCCACCATAGTTTATCTAATTCAAATAAATTATTTACTTTATATACAGTAACATTATTGCTTTGTAATATTTTCATTTTCTTCTTATTTTTTCTTATATTTTCATCATATAGTTTATCAAAAAATTCTTTATTTATTTGTATCCAATCTATATTTATTGTATATTTTTTGTTATTATTAATAATCACATTATGTTCTATAAGAATCTTGGTTGCTTTAATTACTGCTTGAAAACTTGTATTAATACCATATTTTCTTTTAATTGTTCTATGTATTTGGGTTAATGTTTGGTATGGATAGTCAATTAAAATACTTATAATTAAATCTTTAACTTTAGTGCTTTTACCTATCTCAGGAATAATTAGTTCTAATGTCATAAATATATTATAATCTTAATGTTTAAAAATGTAACCTTTTAGTTACTTTTTCATAACCCCTAGAGTATAATAAGTATTAAATAATTAAATTTATTATGAGTAATATAGTTCATCACCATTTAATATATCAAGCAAAAGTTGGTAGTAATTTAGATGTATCTGAAGAAACATTAAAACAATTTCTATGTGATTTATTAGAATTGTTAAATATGAGTTGTTTAATTCCTGCTACTGTTAAGTTAAGTCATCAAAAAGCATGGACAGGGATGGTAGGAATAATAACATCGCATATTGCATTTCATTTTTGGACTATTGAAAAATATGTTCAATTAGACATTTATAGTTGTAAAGAGTTTGATAAACATAAAGCTATTAAATTTATAGATAATTTCTTTAAATCAAAAGATACAAAAGCAATTTTTATTGATAGAGAGATTGGTAAAAATTTAAATATAAATATTGTGAAATAGTATGAAAAATTTAGTTAAAGAATATAGTGTCAAAGGTCTTTTTGAAAAAGATATAAATAAATTATTAAAAATTACTAATAATGATTTAGCAATGTTTAGAAGATATGCACAAAGAAGGCTATTTGGAGAGCCAATAGAATATATTCAAAAACACACAATTTTTTTAAATAGAAAATTTATAATAGATTATAAAACATATATTCCTACAAAAGAAACTGAATCTTTAATAAACAAAGTGTTAGAGAATATAAATAATAATTCAATATTATTAGATGTAGGCACAGGTTGTGGTGCATTAGGAATTTCTATTTCTTTAAAAAAACCTAATGTTAAGGTATATGGGTGTGATATTTCTCCAGATGCTTTAAAAATTGCAAGATTAAACTCTAAAAAACATAAGGTCAATATTAAATTTTTTGAAAGCTTTTATGTTGATGATTTAGATATACCTATGCCAACACATATAATTGCAGATCTACCTTGGGGTAATGTGAATTACCTACTAAAGGGTAATGATTTTAATAGATATTTACATGGTCCAAAAATTGCATTTTTCCACCCATTAGGTATATTACATTCATATATTGAATTATTTGAGTCTATTAAGAGAAAGGGATGGCATCCAAAAGTTTATTTTGAAAGTGGTGTTATTCCTGAAGAAGAGGTATCCAAAATAATTCCAAAAGGAAAGAAATGGAAATATATTAAATTTAAACAAAATTATTCAATAACTATTGTGTATATGTGATCTAAATAATTATCTTTCATGGACAAGTGCCTCCCAAAAGTGATATATAAAACTAATTACTTTAGAAAGGTAAAATGTAGAGATTTTGTTGCTTTTGAGTTATCCCCAATTTGGATACAACTGAAATTAATAATAAATATATAAGTAACCTTTATATATGTCGTAATTTACTTATATATAAGGAAAGTATTTAAATACATTTTGTTACTTATATATAAATATGATTTTAAGAAATATTAAACAATTAAGAATAATTAGAACACTTTTAGACAATCCAACTGGATCCTTAACTAAATATAGAATTGCAAAAATTGTAGGTTGTTCTATACCAAGAGTAATACAAGTTATACAAAAATTAGAAAAATATAAATTAGTTAAAACCACAAAAGTGATAGATTTAAACAAATTAATAGAATATTATATTAAAATAAATAACCTAAAATCTGAAAAATATTATTACCATATGGCTAATCCATTAGATTTTTTTAAAAAAGTAAAATTAAATTATTCTTTTACAACATATGCAGCAGAAAATATAGTAAATCACCATTTATTTCTAAATAAATTTGATGTATATATATCTAAGAATGATTTTAATAACTGGAAAGAACTACTAAAAGGTAAGGCATTAATAGGAAAAGGAAACTTAACATTAATAATTCCAAAAGACGAAGAAATACTAAAAGAATCTAAAAAAATAAAATATTATAATGTTGTATCTACCCCACAATTACTAATTGATCTTAAAAAAGAAGGGGGAGTATGTATTGAGGCATATAACATACTATTAGATAAATATGTACAACAAAAAAGAAACTGATATTAGTTACAAATATTTAAAATCTATTATATCTAAACTAAAAGAACCAATTATAATAATTGGTGGTTGGGCAACTTATTTTACTGTAAGTAAAAATTACAAAAAGGAATTTGGTTTAGAATATATTGGTTCTAGAGATGTTGATTTAGGGTTTAATACAATAAAATCCTTTAAAGGTACTTGTAATATTTTAGAAGAAAATGGATTTGAATTTGTATGTTTTAGATATCTAAAAGAAATTAGTTATGAAACAGGCAAAGAATTAACAAAAGAAGAATCAAAAGTAATGCCAATTCATAATATATTTCCAATGTATATTGATTTATTAATTTCTGAAACCAATTCAAAAGTAGAAAAAGAACTTGGATTTGCTCCAGCCGATGAACCATTAGTGAAATTAATATTTGATAATAAGAGTTATAGAACTGAATTAGTTGAATTTAATAAAAAACTATGGTTACCATCTCCTTCTTTATTATTAACAACTAAAGTAAATTCAATAGTAAATAGAATTCTAGATCATAAAAGAATTAAAGATTATTGTGATATTGTTGCTCTATGTTTATATTCTGGTGAAAATTTAGATGATTTAGTTTTTTTTGTAAAAGAACATGCAATTAAAGAAAGAATATTAAAACTTAAAGAAATTATTGATCAAGAAGAACTAGAACAAGTTGCTGATATATTAAGAATCAATATAGACATCATAAATAGAGTTATTTCAAAAATAATTGAATAATTATCTTAAACATAATTTAATATCTTTCTCGGACAGGTACCCCCCCGAAAGTGATATACAAACCAAATTTTATAATATATATAGTGATTGTTAATGGATAGTATACATAAACTTGTAACCTTTCAAAATAAGAAAATATGACTAATTTGGTATAAAAAAGAATGGTTTTTCTCTGTAGTTGATGTGGTAGAAGCACTTACTGAATCAGTTAATGCAAGGTTCTATTGGGGTAAGATAAAGGAAAGAGAAAGTAAAATTGGAATTGAGTTGTTGACATTTTGTCAACAACTGAAATTAGTTACAAATTATGGTAAAAAGTATCTTACTGACTGTGCAAATGTACATAAAGGTAAATAACCTTTCTTGGACAGGTACCTCCAAAACCCTTTAAAACTAATTTCTACACTATATCTATTGATATGCTATAAAGAAAAGGAAATATGAATAAAGATAAACTAAACTTTATACTACAAAGTGGAGAAAATCAATCTATTGAATTTAAAGAAAGTGTGGATAAAAATTTATCAAAATGATTGGTTGGAAAGGGTGACTGAAAAGGTGACTGAAAAGGTGACTGAAAATCAAAGGAAAATAATTAATATTATGTTCGAAAATCCAAATATTACTGTTATGGAGTTAAAAGAAATAATATGTATTTCAAGAAAAAGTATATTAGAAAATATATCTAAGTTAAAAAATAAAAATATTTTAGAAAGAATAGGTCCTGATAAAGGTGGGTATTGGAAAATTATTAAAAAACTATAGTTTTAAAGATGTATTAGTATGTTAAAAGAAAAAAAAGAATTTATTGAACACCCTTTAGTAAAATCAAAAACTGTTCAAAAAAGATTATACCAAGAATTACTTACAGTAAAAGCAATTGAACAATCTACCCTAGTTGTAGCTCCAACTGGTTTAGGTAAAACAATTGTTGCTGTTTTACTTATTGCTTATACTTATAATATTAAAAAATCAATAATCTTCTTAGCACCAACAAAACCACTAGTTACTCAACATAAGAAATCCTTAGAAAAAACACTTATGTTAGAACCAGATGAAACTATTCTTCTAACTGGACAAACACCACCAGAAAAAAGAAAAGAAATCTATAAAAGAAAAGGAATTATTATTTGTGCTACACCTCAAACAATAAGAAATGATATTAATAACCACCTTTTAGACTCAAATAATTTTAATCTAGTTATATTTGATGAAGCACATAGAGCAGTTGGTGACTATGCATATGTTCAAATATCCTCTTTCTTTCCTGAAGCAATAAAAAGATTAGCATTAACTGCATCTCCTGGTTCACAAAGATCAAAAATACAAGAAGTTGCTGATAATTTAAATATTAAACACATAGAAATTAAAACTGATACTGATCAAGATGTTGTTGATTATGTTAAAGGAATAGAAGTTGATGTTCATTTTACTGAACTAGATCCATTATCTATTAAAATTTCTAAATTACTAACTGAATTTATTAATAGAAAAATAAATTTCCTAAGAAAACTAAATTTTAAAATATCAGATAACTATACTAAGAAACAAATAATTCAAGTACAAGCACAGATTCTTCAAAGACTACAAAAATCTAAAGAAAACATATTATTTATGGCTTTGTCTTCTACTGCTTCAATCTTAAAAGTATTTCATGCAAAAGAATTAATTGAAACACAAGGTTTTATTGCTACTAGAAATTATTTAGATAAACTATATTCTGATTCTAAAGATAAAAAAGCAACAAAAACACTTAAACATGTTGTTGGTTCACAAGAGATAGTTGAAGCCTATTCTCTTTTAAGAAAAGACCTTTCAAAAGAAGTTTATTCTAAAGAGAAAGTGTTAATTGAAATGATTAGTGATTTTATTAAACAAAACCCAAAATCTAGAATTCTAGTTTTTAATAACTTTAGAGATAATGCAAGTAATTTAGTTAATGTTTTAAATAAACAAAAACACATAACTTCTACACGATTTGTTGGACAAGCAACTAAAAGTAAAAAAGATAAAGGATTAAGTCAAAAAGAACAGGCTCAGATCATTTCTGAGTTTAAAGAAGGGAAATATAACACTTTAGTTTGTACTTCAGTTGGTGAAGAGGGTTTAGATATTCCTGCAGTTGATTTGGTTATCTTTTATGATGCTGTTGCCTCTGAGATTAGATCAATACAAAGAAGAGGTAGAACTGGCAGATTTAGTACTGGTAAAGTTATATTATTACTAAATAAGGGTACAATTGATGAGCATTATTATTATGTTTCTCAAAATAAAGAAAAGAATATGAAAAAAACCTTACAAAACTTTAATAATAAACCAAGAAAAACTAAAAAACAAAAAAGTATTTTTGAATTTTGATTGGAGGTATAAAAATGACTTTTTTAGAGTTTTTAATTGAGGCTAAGAAAAATTCTTATGCTTCAAATAGAGTAACTGATAGAATTAATAAAGATGGTGCAAAAGAACTTATCTTTGAAAAAGATAATTATAAGTATATTGATAAGTACTATGGATATAACCCATTTAGCGGTCAAGAGGTTATTTTTGAGAATGAAAATTTCATATGGTCAATGAATTATTATGGATTTATTAAATCTAGAGAGATTGCTGAGGATACTGTTTATAGTTTCCTAAAGAAAGCAATGTCTTTAGTGGAAGAAAGATTTCCATACAGAGGACCTAATTATTTCAAAGAAGATGACTTTGAGTATTTTTCTGATACTAAAGGTGATATTGAGCACTTTATTGGTGAGGAAAATATTGACTATAAAGGAAAAACCATTTACAAATGTTACTATCATGGTGGAACAATTAGAAAAAAGTTGATATAATAGTATTTATAAGCTTAACTAACTTTAAGTTACTTGAAGTGAGGTGTTGTTATGTTAAATAATGTTGTTAATTTAAATCTAAAAATATCAAATTATGGAAATAGAGTTTTAGGTGTAGTTAAAGAAAAATATGGGTTTAAAGATAAATCTCATGCTTTAGAAAAGATTTTAGATATTTATGGTGATGATTTTGTTGAAAAAGAAGTTAAAGATGAATTTCTAAAAGAAGTTATTGATGATGTTGAAAAGATGAAAAAAGAAAAAAGGAAAGCTTCAGCTTCTTTTGATGAGTTAGATAGACTTTGTGGGTTGAAATAATATGTTTAAGTATGTTTTATCAGATGAAATTAAAAAAATATTAAAAAAACTACCTAAAAAAGACAAACAACTAAATATTGTGTTAAATAAAAAGATAAAACAAATTTGTTCTTGTGATGTTGAGTTAATTGATCATTATAAAAATTTACAATATGATATGTCTAATTATAAAAGAGCACATGTTGGGAAGTCTTTTATTTTAGCTTTTAATGTTGATAAAAAAAACAAAATAGTTTATTTTTCTAGATTTAGACATCATGATAAAGCATACAAATAGTGTTAACCTATGCATACTAAAAATAAACTTACATTTATTTGTGATCAAAGAGAAAGAGCATCACAAGTTATGCTTGAACTTAAAAAATTAAAAACAAAAGATATATCTATTGATATTAAGTTAGAACTATTAGCAGTAGGTGATTATCAATTATCAAATGATGTGGTTGTTGAAAGAAAAACTATTGCTGATCTAGAAACTTCAGTAATTGATGGTAGAATATTTAGTCAATTACAAAACCTTCTACAAGTACCTAAGCCTTGTTTAATAATTGAAGGAAATATGGATTTTATTTACAATGGTGATTCTAGACTAAATAAGAAAGCAATTATTGGTCTATTAACATCAATTGGTATTAATTATAAAGTGCCTGTTTTTTTTACTAAGAATCATAAAGAAACAGCAGAGTTCTTATATGTGATTGCTAAAAGAGAACAACTAGGTAATGGAAATAATTTATTTAAATTAAGATATAATAAAACAAAGATGTCTTTCTCACAAAGACAATTATTTATTATGGAATCGTTCCCTGATGTGGGTCCAACTCTATCTAGAGCAATTTTTAAACATTTCAAAACTTTAAAAAACATAGCAGATGCAGATATTAAAGATTTAACAAAGGTGCCTAAGCTAGGGCCTAAGAAAGCAGATAAAATAAAATATCTATTTGAAAGAGAGTTTAGTGATTAATTAAGGGTTGTTCTTTGAAAAACAAGTATATGGTTTTATATCTTAAAATATAAGTTATTTTTATTAATTTAGTCATATATTTTATATCTAAAATTAATAATTTATTTCGAAGGAAGTTTGATTAGTTAATATAAATGGTATAATTATATAATGTAAATATTATTAATTTTTGTAATTACCACTTATAAATTATTATGTTGATATGAATACCTTTAAAAACATAACCTTGTTCTATATTAGTTGAATATTATGAGTAATAATCTAAAAGCAATCAGCCCATTAATAGCTACTATTTTATTAGTAGTTGTAGCTGTTGCTTTAATTTCTATAGTTCTAACCTGGGGTAAGGGTTTCACAAATGATTCTCTTTCAGAAACTACTGATATCACAAAATTCAAACCAAGTGATGTCACTTCTTTTTTAGATATTGATAAAGGTTTAAATGGTAGGTTTTTAGCAAAATATAGACCACCAAACAGTTTTACTCAATCCATAACTATAACACACTATTCTTTATTAGGTTTAAATCGAATACCCTTAGAACCTAATGTAACTATTGCAGCAAACACAACCCAAGCTTTAGACTTGGGAATTGTTGATGAAACATTTGATTTAGTACTTTATTTAGATGATAATACTATTATCAGTAGGATTGGTGTGAAAACAGAAAACAGAGCACCATCTACAGTTGACTGTCCAACAGGCTATGTTTCAGTTCCAGGCAACTTCTTATATGACACCACCAATGGAAACAACATGGGTTTTTGTGTTGCAAAATATGAAATGAAAGTTGATGTAAATAGTGATGGTATTGGTGACATAGCATTAGATGGTAACACCACTTACTGTAAAAGCAGATGGAGTTCCGGTCCAACTTATTATAATGGTTGGTGTCATGATGAATATTATAATGGTACAGCTTATGTAAGCTGTCCAACTGATTGTAATGTTGCTTTGTATGATGTTGTATCTACAGCAGAAGGTTATCCAATCACACATATAAGACAAAACTATGCAAGTAGCTATGATGCAAAGAACGCTTGTGCTTCCTTAGGAAGCAACTATCATTTGATCACCAATGAAGAAAGAATGACCATTCTAAGAAACCTAGAAAGAGTAACAACTAACTGGTCAGGCGGAGCAATAGGTTCAGGCAAACTAAAATCAGGTAATACAAGCACAGTCGAATCAGGTGTTAGCTATAATGGCTCAGATCCAGACTATGGTACTAGTAGAAATGGTCTAGCAGCCTTACTTCTAACTAATGACCAAAATATATGGGATTTTTCTGGAAATGTATATGAATGGGCTGATAAAAATATTCAAAGAAAAAATGAACCAGAAGGTGTTTATGATTCTAATGATGAAACTTATATTGGTTGGAACTGGTTTGAATATGCAGATGGTGCCACCTATGATAGATATTTTTCAGATAGAAATGGTCTATACTATAAAGACCTTTTCTTAATAAATAATACTTATAATAGTGATCAAGGTACAGGAAGAATCTATATGTATAGTGATCCTGATGATACTTCTACAATTATTTATGGCTTTCTGTTTGGTGGTAACTGGAACTATGGTACCTATGCGGGGCCTTTGGCTTTGTCCTTGAGCTACAGTCCCTCGTACCGGACAACGGCCTCGGCTTTCGTTGTGTAGTAGTTCTTACTCCTTATAAAAAGGTTTTATTAAGAGTTTTTAAGTTTATAAAACTTAAAAAGAATATATAAAAGAACTACATCTATATAAAACCTGACTAGTGTTGTTTAACACAGTTTAGAAATACTAAGCAATAGTCAAAAATGAAATTATAGATAGTATTTAGTAATCATTGATGAATCTTACTATTTATTTTATAATTATGAAGTCATATAACCAATTGTGGGATAAATTAATATCTTATGATAATCTATATTTAGCTTATAAGAAAGCTAGAAAAGTAAAACCTAATTCAAATATGGTTTTAAGTTTTGATTTTAACTTAGAAAGAAATTTATTAAAATTACAAAGTGAGTTAGTTAATAATACTTATAAAGTAAGTAAATATAATGTATTTATTATATATGAACCTAAAAAAAGAGTAATTAAAGCATTACCTTTTAAAGATAGAATAATACAACATGCCTTAATTAATATTATTGAACCTATTTTTGAAAAGGCTTTTATCTACAATTCTTTTGCTTGTAGAAAAAATAAAGGCATTTATGAAGCACTTATTAGAATTAGAAGGCAGATTCAGTCTAATAAACCTAAAAAGTATTTTTTAAAAGCAGATGTTAAAAAATACTTTTATAGTGTTGATCAAAGTGTTCTTAAGAAAATTATTTCTAAAAGAATTAAAGATAAAAAAGTAATTTCTTTAGTATATAGGTTAATTGATAGTGATCATTCTTATTTAGGTTTAAAGAAAGGAATACCCATTGGTAATTTATCTTCTCAATTATTTGCAAATATTTATTTAAATGAGTTAGATCAGTTTGTTAAACACAAATTAAAAATTAAACACTATTATAGATATGTTGATGACTTTTTAATTTTATCTAATTCTAAAAAGCAACTAAATAAAGTGATATATGAAATCAGATGTTTTCTTAAAAATGATTTGAAATTGAAATTACCTAGTAAAAAAACAAATATTTGCTTAACTAAAGATGGAGTTGATTTTGTTGGTTATAAAATATATCTTGATTATATTAAACTTAGAAAATCTAATATTAAGAGATTTATTGGAAGAACTAAAAATAACATCTATCTATATAATAAATGTAAGTTAGACGAAAATAATTTAGAATCATCAATTTGTTCTTTTTTAGGGTATGCCAAACATGCAAATGCATATTTAATTTCTAAAAAACTATTTAACATTTATTTTGATAAATGGACATATTTGTTAAATAAGATTTATGCTAGTGATATTAAATAAGTATGTTTAACATATCAAAAACATATCTTTTTATATATTTCTAATTATAATTATATTGGTGAGTAAATATGGAATTTGTTGTTAGATTAAAAGGAAAACAAGAAAGCATACTTAATGATTTTGTAAATAAAGGGTATTATAACACAAAAAGCGAAACTATGCGAGCAGGGCTTTTATCACTAGCTGAAAAACATAAAATTGAAGATAAACCTAGTTTAGAAGAAGTAACATTATTAAATAAAGCTATTAAACATGAAATGAAAAAAATAAAAGATGGGAAAACAAAGCTACATTCAGAAAAAGAATTTCAGAAAAGATTTGGTTATTTAAAAGAGTGATATGTTTGTATAGTTATAAATTTGATGATAAATTTTTTAAAAGTTTAGAAAAACTACCTTTAGAACTTAGAAAAAGGTTTTATAAAAAAATAGACTATATAAAATTTTTATCTGAAGAATCTTCTAGAAAACATTTAGAATATGATTTACCATATTTTTCAGAAAAAGTATCTAAATCAGCAAGATTAGTTTATAATATTAAAGATAATACTATTTATTTTTTTAGATGTTTCAAAACACATAAAGAATATGAAAGATGGTATAAATCTATTAAATAACTGTTTTACTGGTTAGGTTAAAAGAATAATAACAAAACTATTCTAAAAATTAGAATAGTTCAAAACAAATCTTATTTAATCTTTCTAAGATTCTTTAAAAGAGCATCCTTTTTCTTTCCATCCTTAAAAGCATGCTTAATTACATCAGCAATTGTTTTTACTGGAATAATTTCAATCTTACTAGCTTGTTCTTTAGAAAGAACAACATCCTCTTTATTGGAATATGGAATTAACACTTTCTTAACTTTACTACTTATTGCTGCATTTATCTTACCAGTAACCCCACCAACTGGAAGAACCTCTCCTCTAATTGATAAAGAACCTGTCATTGCTAGATTTTGATTAATAGGTATATCCTGTAGTACTGATATCACAGCAGATGCTACAGAAATTGATGCAGAGTCTCCTTCAACACCATGAGCTTGAAGGAACTGAACATGAATATCATAATTAGATATGTCTTTACCAGTTAATTTTTTAAAAATTGCAGAAACATTATTTATTGATTCTTTAGCCATAGTTCCTAGTTCACCAGTTGCTATGATCTTTCCTTGGTTTAATGATTGTGCTGGTGTGACCTCACACTCAATTGGCATCATTAATCCTGCATTTGTGTCACCAAGAACAGCTAGACCATTAACTCTACCAACTTTAGTTCCAGATGTTGTAAATATATCATATTCTTTTTTAACATCCATCATTTTACTTACCATTTGTTGTTCAAGAGTATATGATAGCTTTTTTGCATCTTCAACTTCTGTTTTTGTAACTAATCTTAGGTTTTTATGAATTGTAACATCACCTGCTACTCTAACTAATCCACCTAACTCTCTTAGTTTTAAAGTTAAGTGATTTTTTCTAGTTGCTCTTTTTCTTGCTTCAAATATTATTTCATCAACAGCTTCCTTTGTGAAGTGTGGTATTTTTGTATCTTTTGCTATTTCTTGAGCAACAAACTGAATTATTTTGTTTCTATTTTCATTTGTGTCTGGAACATCTACATTCATATGACACTCATAACCAGAACCTCTAATTCTTGATCTTATTGCTGGGTGTACTTTTTCTAAGTCTTGATAATTACCAGCAGCAACAAAAACAAAATCACATGGAGCAGGAGTAGTTCTTACCATTGCACCACTTGACATTTCTGATTGTCCAGTAATACTATATTTCTTTTCCTGTAAAATTGTTAATAATTCCTGTTGTGATTTAGGAGATAGTGTTGCAATTTCATCTAAAAATATAACACCACCATTTGCTTTGTGAATCATACCAGGTATTACTCTATAGTGAGGAGGTGTGCCTAGACCACCAGATTGTAATGGATCATGTAATACATCTCCTAATAATGCACCAGCTCTAGCACCAGTTGCATCAATAAAAGGAACATGTTTCTTATTATTATTATCAATTAATAACTTAGGTATTAGTTTTTTTTGTTTCATTGCCATTTGTGCACTTAGTGCAGTTGCTATCATTATAAATCCTGAAAGAATTAACATTGCACCAAACACAGTATCTGAGATTGTGCCTGTTTGCCAAAGAACAACTGAAAGAATTAACCATCCAAATGGTAGTAAAAAGCTTAACATTCTTTGTGAGCTATTTTCTTTAACAGCTTGAGCTTTTGCTTGATCAACTGTTTTTTTACCTTTCCCTGCATCCATAATTTTAACTAATGGATTGTGTATATCATCTGGGTTAGGATATGACAATATGTCTTTTAGTTTATATGGTGGTAGAATTTCAGCCAATGAAGCAGCTAGCATAGATTTACCTGTTCCAGGCTCACCAATTAGCATCATATGTCTTTTTTGTTGGGCTGCTTTCCTAATTAGATTAATTGCAGAATCCTGCCCTATTACTTGATCAATTGTTCTTTTAGGAATAGGGATCTGACTAGTGTCATTATAGACTAATGGTTTAGTATTGTTCTTTTTAGTTAGTTGACTCATATTTTACCACATAAATAAGTATTATTTAATATATTATAAGAGAACATATTTAAAATATATTTGTTTTCTAAGTATTACTATGTCAAACAAAATAAATGTGTATTTTTTAGGTACTAGTAGTAGTACACCAACTAAAGAAAGAAACCTAACATCTATGTTAGTTAAGTATCAAGGAGAGAATTATCTATTTGATAGTCCAGAAAATGTACAACAACAGATTATGAAAGCAAAACAAAGTATAATTAAAATAAACAATATCTTCATAACACATATGCATGGTGATCATTTTTTTGGAATATTAGGTTTATTAGCAACCATGCAGCTAAACCAAAGAGAAACAGATATTAATATTTATGTACCATTTGGAGATAAAAAGAAAATATTTGATTTTATTAAATATTCACTACTAAAATTCTCATTTAAAATTAAAATTATAGAAGTAAAAGCAAATCAAACTATAGATTTAGATTTAGTTGAAATAAATATAATTAAATTAAATCATTCATTACCAACCTATGGTTATAATCTAAAAGTAAAAGATAAGATTGGTAAGTTTAATAAATTTAAGGCTTTAAAATTAGAAATACCAGAAGGACCATTATTTAGAAAGTTACAAGAAGGTAAATCCATTAAAATTAATGGAAAAATAATAACTGCAAAACAAGTAATGGATTATAATTATAAGAAAATTGGTAAGTCAATAAGTTATATAACTGATACATATGTTCTTCCTAAAGTACCTAAGTCAGTTATAGATACAGATATCTTAGTTCATGAATCCTGTTTTTTAGAAGAACATAAAGATAGAGCAAAAGAAATGCTTCATTCAGTTGCTGGGGAAGTTGGTAAGTTTGCAAAGAAAGCAAAAGCTAAGCAACTTTATTTAATTCACATTTCACCTAGGTATCTAGATGGAAAAGAATCTGTTAAGGAAGCAAAGAAGTTTTTTAAAAATACAAAATCTCCAAAGGACTTAAATGAGTTAGAGGTTATTGACTATGTCTAAAGTTAATGATATTACTGGTTTTTTAAAAGTAGAAAGACTAAAATAATTATTTATATCTAAAAGTCTTACCAGGAGATAACACAACTGTGTTAATATTATAACTAGTTTTTTCAAGTTTGTATTTTAGTTCATCTGGATTTCTTTTAATATCTTCAAAAGTATTATAGTGCATTGGAATTAAAACTTCTGGTCTCATTTTCTTAGAAACCCTAATTGCAGTTCCTAAATCCATTGTTCTTTTTCCACCAATTGGTAATATTGCAATTGTTGGTTTTATTTTTTCATGATCTCTTGTCATAAAAGTATCACCTGCAAAATAAATAGACTTTCCATCTTTACCTTTTACTACATAGCTTAATGGATAAAAAGAACTTGGGTGATGTGCAGGATAAGCACTTATATTAATATTATTTATATTTTTAGACTCATATTCATCAATTGGAACTTTATTATAAACAGGAGTATCTACTTTATTTAAAACACTATGATGCGCAATTATTTTTGGATTATATTTATTTATTAAATAATTAGTTGAATCAACATCAAAACAATCCATGTGCTCGTGACTAATTAGTATATTATCAATTTTTGGAATTTCAGTGATGTCATGATGACAAGGGATTAATCTTTTGTATTTCCCTAATGGTTTTGTGTGAAAATATGGGTCAGTTAATATTTTCTTTTTATCAATTGTAAACAGAAAGGAAGAATGTCCAAGATATTTTATACTAAGTCCCATAACTATATGATGTATGGATTTTTATTTAAATAGAACAGTTAAAACGGCTCTAGAACAGGTATAAGTTATATAAACCTTACCTTCTTTATATTAATAGATATAATAAATATATTTTTGAAAGATAATATATGAGAAGATTAATTTTATTATTTGCAATAGTTTTTATGATAGGTCTAATGATACCTACAATTCATTCTGCAGAATTAACTGATTTCACAATAGATGTTAAAATAACATCACCAAAAACAGCACATGTTACAGAAAATTGGTTAGTTTCACATAATGAGTTAGATATTATAGATTTAGAACAATTTAAAACAAAAATAATTGAAGCAAATTTAGATTTAGATAAATTAGAAAAAATTAATTCTAAAATAAAACCACATATTTATCTAAATAAATACTATGATATCTCAGTTGGGTTTGATGAACTAGCTAATAGTGTTAGATTAGAATATAATATAACAGACTTGGCTTTAGAAAGATTTTTTGAAAATGATAGTGAGATTTTATGGATATTAAATGATAATCTTTTAAAATTCTTTTTAGTAAATGATCAATATTATATTCCAAAAGGTTCAGCTTTAAATATTACTGTTTATGAACCATTAGTTTTACAAACCCCAGTTCCAGAAGGCAAAATTCAAGATAGAACACTAATTTGGTCAGGAGTAGCATCTAATGAACTAAGACTAACTGCAACTGAAAAGAAACCACCAAAACCAAGTTTCTTTTTAACAAATATTATTGAGAATTCTGGGTTTTATTATTTTGTAATTATTTTAATATTAGTTATAGTTATAGTTCTTGCATTTAGAGAACCATTAGGAAGATCAATTAAGAAATTTGTAATTAAATATTCAGAAATTAAATCAGAAAAAAAGAAAAAAGATCTATTTGACACAGATTTCCTTGATGAATAACTATTTATTTGTTTATATAATTAATATATTTAGTGATATATAATGACTTTAAAGTTTATAGAAATAGATAAGGAAGTTTATGAGTATATAAAATCTAATAATAATACTCATATTAATAAGATTATTGATAATTTATCATTAGACTCTGATTCTATTAGACGATCACTAGAATTCCTTAAATCAGAAAATATAATTTTAGAAAAAATTGAACAAAAAGAAATATATGACATTTCAGATATTGGTAAGATAGTAATTGAAAAAGGACTAATAGAAGGTATCTTCTGTGACTATCTTAAAGATAAAGAAATTAGTATGATAGAACTTAAAAATCTAGAGATTCCTAATTTATCAAAAGAAGAGGTGTCTTTAGCTTTTGGAATTTCTAAAAGAAATAACCTAATTACTATTGATTTAGGCAAAATCAAAGTTAATGAAGAGTATAATTCTAAAGTTGAACAATCTTTAAACTATCTTAAAGATATTCATATGAATCAAGAAGTTGATAAGGAAATAGTTCTTAATTTTCTAAAAAGAAAGTTCCTAATTAAAAAATTAAAAGTTGATAAGTCCTATTCTCTATTAAAAGAAGTTGAGTATGCTATAGAAAAAGACAATACTCTTAACCTAACTTCTGAGTTATTAAAAACTGGAAACTATAAAAATATTAAATTTAAAGAATTTGATGTGGAAAAGCTACCAAAGCAAGAAAAAGTTGGAAGACTACACCCATTAAGACAAGTGATTAATTATATTAGAGATCTTTATTTAGAAATGGGTTTTAAAGAAATGAAAAGCCCATATATTGATACTTCATTTTGGCCAATGGACTCTATGTTTATTTCTCAAGATCATCCAATGAGAGATATCCAAGATACTTTTTACTTACCATATGAAGGCGATCTACCTGATGCTGAATTACTTAACAAAATTGCAAAAGTTCATGAAACTGGTGGAGAAACTGGTTCATTAGGTCACCAATATAAATGGGAGCTAGAAAAAGCTAAACAATTAATTCTTAGAACACACACAACAGCAGCAACCTATAGAAAGTTCTATGAATTATCAGATGAGGAAAAGAAAGAAAGTAAATATTTCTCAATTGGTAAAGTTTTTAGAAATGAAACAATTGATTCAACCCATTTACCTGAGTTTCATCAAGCAGAAGGATTTGTAATTGGTCAAGATTTATCATTAGCAGATTTAATTGGATTTATTAAAGTGTTCTTAGGTAAGTTAGGATTAGATAGAATTAAAATTAAACCAACATACAACCCATATACTGAACCAAGTGTTGAGGTTTTTGCATTTTCAGAAAAATCAGGAAAATGGTTTGAGGTTATGAATTCTGGTGTTTTCAGAAAAGAATCATTAGAGCCATATGGAATTACAAACAATGTGATTGCATGGGGTATGGGTATTGAGAGAATTGCAATGTTAATATATAAAAAACATAGTATTAAAGAAATTTATGGAGATGAATGTGATCTTGATTGGTTAAGATCATATACTTTACCAAAAAGGAAATTAGAGTAGTATGGCAACAATAGATATATCATTTAATAAACTTAAAGAAGAACTAAACAACCCAACCATAACTGTAGATGAGTTAGAAGAAATATTATTTAACTTTGGTTTAGAGATAGATGGGTATAATGAAGAAAATGATACCCTAAAAGTAGAAATTACTGCTGAGAGAGTAGACCTTTTATCATTTGATGGACTTGTTAGAGCTCTTAAAGCATATATGGGTGTTTCTAAGTATACTGCACCAGAAATAAAAGAAAGTGGCTTCACAGTAAATGTTGGACACTCAACTCAAGAATATGGTAACTATACAATGTGTGCAATTATTAAAAATTTATCTTTAGATGATAATAAAATAAAAGAAATAATAAATGTTCAAGAGAAGTTACATATAACCTATGGTAGAAAAAGAAAAGCAGTAGCCATAGGTGTTTACCCATTAGATAAAATTAAATTTCCAATTTCTTTTGAAGCTAAAGCACCTGAAGAAATAAAATTCATACCATTAGGTGAGACAAAAGAAATGAATGGTAAGGAAATAATAGAAGAACACCCAACTGGTAAGGAATACTCTAAACTAGTTGAAGGTAAAACTAAATATCTAGTATTTACTGATAATAATAATCAAATACTATCAATGCCACCAATTATTAACTCAGCTAACACTGGTAAAATAACTGAAGAAACTAAAGACTTATTTATTGAGTGTACAGGTAATAATTTATCTAAACTTAAATATGTGATTGCAATACTAATTGATATGTTTAAAGACTTTGGTGGAGACATCTATTCATTAAATATCAATTATCCAGATAAAACACTAATTTCACCAGATACTAAGGAAGATAAAGCAAAAGTTTCTTTAAAAGAAATGAATATGTTATTAGGCACTGATATTCAAACAGAACAAGCATGTGAATTATTTGAAAAAATGATGTATACTTGTAAACCAGTAGATGAAGATAACATAGAATTAATTATTCCTAAGTTCAGAACAGATGTACTTCATGATAATGATATTGCTGATGATCTAGGTAGAGCTTTTGGATTTAATAATATACTTCCTAAAAATGGAAGAGTAGTTAGTACTGCTGAAAAAGATGAAATTTCTATTAATCAAGAGAATATAATTAATACAATGGTAGCTATGGGTTTCCAAGAAGTAATGCCATTAACATTATCTTCAGAAAAAGACTCTTTTGATAACTTTTTAATTAATAAAGAACAAGAAAAATATATGAAGTTAGGTTTTTCTGCAGAATCCTCTCTTAATATTGTTGGTAACTGGTTAATGCCTAAGTTATTAAAAACTTTAGCTAATAACCAGCATAGAAGTTTCCCTCAAAAGATATTTGCTTGTGATTATATAGTAAAAGCTAATGATACTAAAGATGTTAGATCTGAAACAATTTTACATACTAGTTGTATGATTGCTAACTCTAAGATTTCATTTACTGAAATTTCTTCTATTCTTTTAGGTTTATGTAATGTTTTAGGTAAGAAATTAGAGTTAAGAAAGCAAGATTATTCTTATTATATGCAAGGAAGATCAGCAACTGTGGTTATTGATAATAAGGTTGTTGGTTCTATTGGTGAGTTACATCCTAAGGTTCTTTTAAATAATTCTTATACTAATCCTGTTTGTGCTTTTGAGATAGAGATTTAGTTTTTTTATATAAAATCGTCTAATTTTGAGTAAAAGTTATTATAATTGACACAAAATGTGTTAGAAATGTAGTGTTTTCATACAATTTTAAATTATTTAATTTAAAAACAATAGATGTGATGATTATATAGTTAAAAAATATAATTTATAATAATATTAATTTACCATAATCAGTTAAATGTAAAATGCTGTTTTTTTCAATAACTAATCCTTTTTCCTTAAAATCTCTAATATTATTATATATTGCAGTTCTTCCTAGATTAAATTTATCAGAATTAGCTAAATCTGGAAGAGAAATACTATTCTCATTAATTTCATTTAATAAATCATAGGCTCTTTTACTAATATCAAAGGTTAATTTTGGTAAAGATATCATTTTATTAATTTCTTGAGTAAAATATAATATTTCTTTAATTTTATTACTTCTTGCATAACACCCTAACATAATACCTATAGACTTAGTTTTTCTTCCAGATGATATGTCAATATAGATTTCATTTTTTAATTCATTGTATATTTTATCTATTGATTTAACTATTTCTTTAGCAATATCATAGGTTTCATAAACACTAGTTTTAATTTCTTTAAAAATAATATGCTTAAATGTGTTTTTAAGTTTTTTAATAGTTTCTAATTGTTTAGTATTTGGTGTTTTATCAATAACTAAGTATATAACATCAGGATCAATTTTAGTGATACCCCCAACCATTGGTTCAAAGGAATATGTGTTTGTTAAAAGTATTTTTTTCATAAGTAATCAAATTTTATAATTATATTAGATAGATTGTATTTTTAAATGTGTTTTTCATTAACTTTGTTCAATTATAAGTGTATTTGTTTAATATTTATAGTATAGTTTATAAACATTTTTAACTATAATTATATTTATTATATAAAAGTGTGATTTATTTGAAATCAGAAGTAATAAAAAAAATATTAGATAATAACCTAAAACTTATTCATATAAAAAACAAATCAAATCAAATAACAGTTAGGGTACATGTTTGTGTTGGATCTAGTGATGAAACAACAGATAATAATGGTATTTCTCACTTTTTAGAACATATGTTATGGCAGGGAACTAAAAATCATACTGCAAATAGCATATTAAGAAAACTAAAAGAAATAGATGCAAATCATTATGCACTTACTAATCTAAAAAGAACTATATATATGTTAATAGCACCTAAAAGGCATTTTGAAAAAATGATTAAATTAATGTTAGATATTATACAAAATCCCTCTTTTGATATAACTGAAATAAATAGAGAAAGGAATGTTATTTTAGATGAATATAAAAGAGGGTGTGATAACCCTTATAGATTTCTAATATCTAAGATATTTAGTGAATTATTTAAAGATCATCCTTTAAGCAAAACAGTTATTGGTAGTATTAAAAATATTAAAAAATTTACAAGAAAAGATCTTATTACATATCATAAAAAGTATTATGTACCAAATAATATGATTATATTAGTTGAAGGGAATATTGAAGATCCAGAAAAACTAATAAATAAGTATTTTTATTTAAAAGAAAGAAAAATACATAAAAAAACAGTACCAAAACCAATCTATAATTCTAAAAAGAAAGTTATTTATAAAAAAAATGTTTCTGCAACTTATTTAGGAATTGGGTTTAAAACTCCAGAATACACACATAAAGATATATGTACCTTACAAATAATTAATTATTTATTAAATAATGGAAATAATATAAATTTAAATAATATAATTAGACAAAAATTAGGACTAACATATAATATAAATTCAGAAAACATGTTTTTTCAAGAAACTGGATTATTTGTAATAAAAACAACAACTGATATTAAACAATTGGATGTAGTAATAGATGCAATTTTCACAGAAATTAATAAGTTTCAGAACATTAAAACAAAAGAACTAAGTTATGCTAAAAATAAACTTATTAAAGAAACTAAAAATATTGATAAATATCCATTTTTATTAAATGAAAAAATAGTTTTAGAAGAAATATATGGTTACACCAAAACTAATGAAAACAAAATAAATGATTTAAGAGCAGTAACTATTGAAGATATTAAAAGAGTATCTAAAAAATATTTTAATAATTATGTGATAGATATTATTAAACCTAAAAAATAATATAACTAAAATAAAAATACTTACAAGTCATATATAATGTGATATACAAAATAAGGTGATAATATGAGTTTAAAGAATGATTTTGAAATTTTATATGTAAAATATAAATCCATAATAAGTTTAAAAGAATTTACTAGATTTACTAAACAACTAAACAAAGTTGGATATAGATTAATTCTTAAAAGACAATCAAATAATATTGTGTTTTGTTATGAAAAACCAAGTATTTTTGATTTATTTAAAAGAGTTTGTGATTATTTTAAAAATAGAAAACTAGAATTATGTGATTATCAAAAGAGAATATATAAAATATAAAAATATAGATGTTTTTAATATATTAAAATTTGTATTTTAAAGATACACCCTATGTTTAAAGAAGGTATTTTTAATAAATCAAAGGTACAAGTTAGTGAGCAAGTAGAGGTACAAGTTGAACTTATAGAAACAGATATTAAAATATTAATTTTTTTATATAAAAATCAAAATGTTAAAAGAATTGTAATAATATCATATTTAGGATATAATGTAATTACTAGAAATGTCAGAAATTCTATTAATAAATTAGTGAAAGAAGGATTAATTGAATTAACCATACCACATAAACCAAATAATCCTAATCAAAAACATAAAATAACTAAGAAAGAACAAGATTATATTAACACCAGGAAATAATTTTGAATTATGTTATTATATAATTAAAACAATAAATACTTAAAAGCTATACATAACATATAATATATAGAGATGAGTAATAAATGTTAGAAAACAAACAACAGGAACTTGCTATTAATAAAATAAAAGGACCTTGTTTAATTCTTGCTGGTGCTGGTACTGGAAAAACATATACTATTAGAAAAAAAATTAAATATTTAGTAGAAAATAAACACTACCTACCAGAAGAAATACTTTGCCTAACATTCTCAAATGAAGCCACAAATAATCTTAAAAAGAAGCTAGTTGAAGATATTAAAGACAAAGCAAATTATTTAACAATTAAAACATTTCATTCATTCTGTTCAGAAATAATAAAAGAAAACTCTGCTTTCTTTAAAATCAAAGTAGATTTTAAAATAATACAACCTGATGATTCAAAAGTGCTAGTTCATAAATACTTTAAAATAGACCCATATTTATCAAATAGATATATTAATACTATTCAAAATTGTAAAGATTTTGGAATAACTATTGATAATACTAGAGAATATATTAAAAATAAATTAGAACCTAAATTAAAAGAATACACACATATAAAAAATATTGATAATTATTATAAAAAAATTGTAATTAAATTAAAAACAGTATATATAAATCTTGATAAAATAAATGATAAAGAAATAAGAAGAATAGCCAAAGAAGATAAAAAAGTTTTTAAAAAATTTATAGAATTATATGATAATTATAAAAAGTTTAATGAATTTATTAATATTTGGGGTCAATATGAAAACCTTAAGAAAAATAAGAACTATTTAGATTATGGAGACCTAAATAAGCTAGTTTTAGAATACTTTAAAGAAATGGATTCAGAAAAATACATAGAACAATATAAATATGTGTTTATTGATGAATTTCAAGATACAAATAAATTACAATTTGAACTAATTAACTATATTGCAAAACACAAAAATATAACTATTGTTGGAGATATGAATCAATCAATATATGGATTTAGAGGAGCATATAAAGATAGTTTTGAACATTTTGAAAGAGATTTCAATATAAATAAAGAAAAAGACATATTTAAATTAGATAAATCCTATAGATCACCAAATACAGTATTAAATATAGCATTTGATCTAATTAAACATAATTATGAAAAAGCAACAGAAGATTGTATAAAAATACAAAATGCAGATAATATACAAGGAAATAAAGTAAATATCACCTCATTTGAAGATCAATATGAAGAAGCAAGATATATTTCAGATACTGTTGAAAAAGAAATAGAAAAAGGAACTAAACTAGAAGAAATTGCAATATTAATAAGAACACATAAACAAGCAGAAGTTATTAAACAAGCACTAGATCTTAAAAGAATACCCTATGTCTATGCAGGAAGAACAAATCTATTAGAATTTGCAGAAATAAAAACAATAATATCATATTTATCAATACTAAATAATCTAATTACTAAAACAGCAACAGGAGATCAATCCTGGTGGTATTTATTTCATTATTCAAACACACTAGATCCAGAAGACTCAATAAAGATTGGAATATACTTAAAAAAGAATAAATCTAAAAAACAAGCAATAGACTTAGGCCTACTAGATGCATCCATTGAATTAAGTGAAAAAGGCAAAAATATAGTTAATAGGGTAGTAAATAAACTAAGATCACTAATAAATCTATCAAATAAACCACTACCAGAACTAGTTTTAGACATATGTGAACTAATTGGATTAAATAGAAGATATACTTATAAAAGATCTACAAAAAACACAGAACATCTATTAAATTTAAAAAAATTCTATGAAATAACAAAAAACTTCTATGAATTCCATTCAAAGGATTTACCTTCATTTATAGAATATTTAGAAATATTAGATAAACTAGAAGTAAATATACAAGCAAGTAGGATATCTAATCTAAATGCTGTAAGATTAATGACAATTCATGCCTGTAAAGGATTAGAATTTAAAACAGTTATTGCAAGTAATTTTGCTGAAAAAAGATTTCCAGTAACTAGAACATATAATGCACCATTAATACCAAAAGAACTAATTTCTGATAGGAAAGCAGAAATTGATACAATTAAAGAAGAAAATAAAGATTTAGAACCTGATGAATTAGAAAAACTAATAAAAATAAGAATAAAAGACTATGAAAAAGATATATTATTATATGAAGAAAGAAGATTATGCTATGTTGCTTTTACAAGAGCAGAAGAAAACCTAATAATAACCTATGCAAGATCATATAACTCAGAACCAGACTCAACTAAACAATCTATGTTTTTAGATGAAATTAATTATATACATAATGAAAACATATTATTTACTGAAGATAAAGAAAGCCTATCCACAATAATTGCACCCAATTCTAAATCAGAAAAATATAAATCACTATTAAAAGAACAATTAATAGATTCATTGGACTCAGAAGATCTTAACTTATTAATCCAAAGATTAAGTAAATATTTTGCAGTTAGAGAAAATAATATAAATATTCAAGAAATTATAAATAATACTAAGATAAATACAGAAGAACTTAAAAAAGATATTCTAAAATATCAAGAAAATAAAAACTCAATTAAGTTTAATAGAAAAGAATTCACATTTAGTGTTTCATCAATAAATAACTATTTAGAATGTCCTAAAAAATTTGAAATACAAAATATCTATCAAATGCCAGCAATTGGTATTTTTGATGATGTGGATACTGAAGAAGGAACTGGTTCTGCTTTAGATAGAGGTAGTTATTTACATGAAATATTAGAAATATTTGTTAAAGAACATAAAGAAACAATAGAAGACCTAGAAGAAATAGCTAAGAACCTATTAGAAACTAAGTTTTTTGAAAAAATATCTAAAAATGATTATGAAAATACAATTGAGCTAGGAAAAGTGTTTTTACAAAGAAACCTACCTATGTTAAGATCCTCTAAGGAATCAAGAACAGAAATAGATATAAATCTAAAGATTGGAGATTATAAATTTACTGGAAAAGTAGATAGGGTTGATTATCTTTCAGGAGATAGAGAAGGTTTTGTGGATATTATTGATTATAAAACAAACAAAGCATCAATTGATACACAAAAAAGAAAAATACAACTAGGAATTTATGCAATTGGTCTTCAAGAGCAAGGAATGAAGATAAACAAACTAAGTTTAGATATGTTAAAATTAGACAACCCAATAGAGATGCTAGTAGATAAAGACAATCAGGACCAAGTAACAGCAAAATTAGGATGCAATAAAGCATCAAACTTCAAGTTAAGTGAATTAAAGCAATATATCTTAGATACCTGTTCACATATTGAATCAGATTATGAAACAGAGTTCAAGACAATAGAAGATAGGAATAAATGCAAGTTTTGTGGCTATAAGTTCTATTGCCCAAAATGGAAGGTATGATATATGAATAAAAAAGAATTAATAGAACTTATTAAAACAAGAGAAGGATATACTCTTGAATTTAAAGAAAACTTTAGTAATGCAATTGGAAAAGAAATATGTGCTTTTGCTAATGCATCTGGTGGAAAAATAATATTAGGAGTTAAAGACAATAACTCAATTATTGGTTTTACACCATCAAATAATATAACATCAAAAATACAAGATATTGCAAGAAATATGGAACCATCATTTAATTTAACTTTTGAAATGATTGATAATATAGGAATAATATATGTACCAGAAGGTAAAGATAAACCTTACTCTGTTGGTGGTAAATTTTATTTAAGACTAGGTGCAAATTCTCAAAGATTAAATAGAGAAAAACTTCTTGAATTTTTTCAAAATTGTAATAAAATATCCTTTGAACATAAAATCAATTCAAATTTTAGTTTAAAAAAAGATTTTGATAAAAGTAAATTTAAAACTTTTATTAAAAAAGCAGGTATTTCTAAAACATTACCTATTAATCATGTTTTAAAAAACTTAAATTTATTAACAAATGAAAAACCAAATAATGCTTGTGTTTTACTTTTTCCATATAGAGTTACTAAATTTTTTCTTAGTGCTGATATTAGTTGTGTTTTATATAGTGGAGATTCTAATCTAAGCTTATTAGATAAAAAAGTATTTGATGCAGATTTTATTTCTAATTTTGAAAATGCCTTAAGTTTTATATTAAGAAATATTAAAACAAAAGCAGAGATTATAGGAGTAACTAGAGTTGAAACACCAGAAATTCCAGAAAAAGCTTTAAGAGAAACAATATTGAATGCAATGATTCATAGAAATTATTTTATTGAAGGTCGTATTTTAATAAACATATTTGCAAATAAGGTAGAAATATCAAATCCAGGTAAATTATTATTTAATAGGAAAGAATTAGGTAATATAAGTGTTACAAGAAATCCAATTATTGCAGATTGTATGTTAAGATCAGGTTTTGTTGAAAAAATAGGTTCTGGAATTAAAAGAATTAAAGAATTGGTTCCTAATGTTAAATTTGAAATTAGTTCAGATTGGTTTAGAGTTGTATTTGTTCGTAATAAATTGAATATAAAGGTTGATACAAATCGGACACAAATCGGACACAAATCAGACACAAATCCTCAAAAAAGACAAAAATGGATTATTATATATTTAAAAAAGAATTATAAAATAAATAGTAAAACAATTATTAATACTTTTAATGTAGTTAAAGATACTGTTGCACGTGACTTAAAAGCTTTAATTAAAGAAAATAAAATTATTAAAAAAGGTGCAGGAAATAATGTGTGGTATGAATTAAAATAAAAAACTATAAAATAGAGTTCAATACAATAGAAGATAGGAACAAATGTAAGTTTTGTGGGTATAAGTTTTATTCTAAATGGAAAGAAGAAAATGTGTAATATAATAAAAGATAAAGGTGATTAAATGAATAATATAGAATTTAAAAATATAATTACACCAATTATGGATGTTTCTAAACGTTTGAGTGAATTTGAAGAAGATGAACAATTATTTTTAACAACAATAAAAAATTTAGATTCAGATTATTTAGAAAGAATGAAAATAAAATATAAAAAAGATGCAATAGATTTAAAAGGTGGCTTAAAACCAGTAAATTTTTTAAGGTATATTATAGTTGATAAAATTTTAAAAAAAGATATAATTAATATTGAAACTATTAATCAATTTAAAGAATTGATTAGAAACAAAGATGTTAGTCTATTAACAAATTATTCTGATTATAAGGATGCTATTAATAAATTTGGTGAAAAAGATTCATTTAAAGTTTGGTCAAATTTTCGTATTTTATTTTATATATATTATAATAAATATAAAGATGAAGGTATAATTAATTCTAATTTAAGTGAAATTATAAAAATATTACAAGAAAGTTTGGATTTAGAAAATACTAATATTTCTATTAATGAATTTGACTGGAATCAGAATTTTGGCACATCAAAATCTTGGATAGCATTATATCCAAAAAATATTAAAAAACATAAAGATGCATATCAAATATTTATGTCATTTGAGAATAATAAAATTAAATATGGATTATACCCTGGTTATAACTTAAGTGGAAAAAAGATTTTAATATTAAGTGATTTTAATTCAATAAATTATTTGGATATTATAAATTATTTTAAGTCTAATATAATCCCAAAATATATTGAATTTAATAAAAATATTAAAAAATCTAATATGTCGAAAAATGTAAAATCAGAACAGGAAAATACAGAATTAATCTTCAATGCAGCAAAACTTTTAAAAGATAAAAAACAAATTATATTATATGGTCCTCCAGGAACAGGAAAAACATGGAATACAAAAAGAATAATTGAAAAATTTGCTACTGAAGAATATGATGATCTTAAAAAAGAAGGGAGAGTTGAATTTATAACATTTCACCAATCATATGCTTATGAAGAGTTTATTGAAGGAATTAAACCTGAACTTGAACCTGAAAATGATAATATTACATACAATATAAAACCAGGTGTTTTTAAAAAAATTTGTAATGATATTGAAGCTAATTTTAAATCTAATAAAATTGAATTTGAAATATCTAAAGATGCAAATATATTTAAATTATCATTAGGAAACACTTTAGATAAAGAAGATAATCCTATATATGATTTTTGTAAAAATAAAAATGTTATTGCTTTAGGTTGGGGTCAAAATATAGATTTTACTAATGCAAATTCAAAAAAAGAAATTGAAAAAATGATAATTGAAAAGTATGGTAGATTAGGTGGACCAAATGAATCAAATTCTCCATTTTCTATTATTGCAATTAATTATTTCAAAAATAAAATGAAAATAAATGATTATGTGTTAATTTCAAATGGAAATAAAAAATTAAGAGCTATTGGTAAAATAATTGGAGATTATGAGTATCATGATGATTATGATATTGAATATACACATTTTAGAAAAATTAAATGGGTTAATGTTGATTTAGATGTAGATATTAAAAATATAAATAAATCTTATTTTTCACAAATGACTATTTATGAATTAAATAGATAAAATTTATATAATATAGAAAAACAAGTTGGTAATAAAAAAAGAATTTATAATTTATCAAAAGAAGAAAGAAAACAATTGTTTGAAAATGCAAAACCATATTTTTTAATAATAGATGAAATTAATAGAGGTAATATTTCTAAAATATTTGGTGAATTAATAACTTTATTAGAAAAAGATAAAAGATTAGGTAATGATAACGAAATAATAACATTTTTACCATATTCAAGTAAACCTTTTGGAATACCTTCTAATCTTTACATAATAGGCACTATGAATACAGCAGATAGATCTATAACTAATTTAGATATTGCATTAAGAAGAAGGTTTGGATTTATACAAGTGCTTCCAAATTCAAAACGTATTAAAAAACCACTTTCAGATTCAAATATTAACTTACGATTTTTATTAGATGAATTAAATAAAAGAATTGAATTAATATTAGATAAAGATCATTTAATAGGACATTCTTATTTTATGGGTTTAGAAAATAAAAATTTAAGTTTCTTAAAAGATAGATGGTTTAATGAAATTATACCTTTACTTCAAGAATATTTCTATAATGATTGGAAAAAATTAGGATTTGTAATTGGAAAAGGATTTATTATTAAAAATACTTATGATAATGTATTAGAAGATGAATCATTTATTTATGAAATTAAAAAATATGATGATGAAAATAATAATGATTTTGAAAAAAATATTAAAAAAATAATTGATAATCCAAAAAACCTTAAATCTGATAAAGAAAAAGGGGTAAATAATGACTAAACCTATAACTATTCCAGAATATGAATATTCTGATAAATTAACTAAATATATACCTTATTTAAAAAAAATAAATAAAATATATAGTAAAACTTCAAATAAAGAAGACACAGTATTCAAAATCTATGGAAATATGGTAAGAGCTAAACAATTTGTAGGTATTATTAAAGTAAAAAATCAAACAATTCAAATATTACCTAAAATTCTTTCTTTTAAAGATAATAATAAAACTAATGATGATTCAGATATTATTCAAAATCTATTATTTATGCTAAAATATACAAAAAAACTAGATTTAAAAGAAACTGATTTTACTGATGTTAAAAAACACAAAGATTTATTTGAAGTTATGATCTATCTTTTTGCTAAAAACTTTTTAGAATTATTAAAATTTAATTTATATAAAAACTATGAATTACAAGAAGGTAATTTAAATTATTTAAAAGGAAAATTAAAACTTAAAGAGCATTTAAGTAAGAATATTGTTAATAAAGCTAAGTTTTATTGTGGATATGATGAGTTTTTAGAAGATAATCTATTAAATCAAATATTTAAAGCAACAATAGTTAAATTAATTAAAATAACTAAATCTAATGATACTTATAAACTATTAATAACATGTAATTTAATATTAAATGAAGTTAGTTTAAAAAGAATAAGTTTTACTGATATAACTAAAGTAAAGTTTACAAGATTTAATAACATTTATAAATCTAGTTTTAATTTAGCTAAACTATTATTATTTGGAAATTCTATAGAATTATCTTTTGGAGATGTAAGTACATTTTCTATGTTATTTGATATGAATAAGCTATTTGAAGAATTTATATATGAATTTATTAAAAAAGAAATAAGTTATAAAGAAAAATTTATAATAAAATCCCAAACACAAAATAAAAAAGTATTTAAAAAATCAGATATTGGTTATTTTTATTTAAAACCAGATATTTTAATTTATAATAGTAATTCTAAATATCCTAAATTAATAATAGATACAAAATATAAGATTTTAAATAAAAATAAAAGTCATAAAGGTGTGTCATCATCAGATATTTATCAAATGATAGTATATGGTATGAGATATTTTAAAGGTGCTATAAAAGAAAAAAAAATAATATTATTATATCCAAAACCATTTAATTCTGAATTGAATACAAAAATAGGATCTAGTTATACAGAAGAAAATATAAATATAGAAATAAGAACTGTTAATTTAAATATAAACCTTAAACAGAAAAAAGATATATTAGTTAAAGAATTAAAAAGGATTATAGCTGATAAAGAGGTAAAAACATGAAAACAAAAGATTTTAATAATTTAAAAACACTTTTAGAAAAGATAAAAAACATAACTTGGATAGAAAGAGTAATTTATTGGAGACCTATTAGATCATTAAGCTATGATGCTTATGATGAATTTAAATCATTGGATAATATAATTGAAGAAAATAAAGAAAAACAACAAAAATATGAACAAGATAATAAACTATTAAACAAAGATATAGAAAATTATAAAGAAAAAATAAATGATTTTAAATCAGATATGAAAATAAAAGATAATAATATACATAATCTTAATAAGGAAGTAAGTGATAAAGATAAAATAATAGCAAAATCAGAAAAAGAATACGAAACACACAGACAAACACACCAAAAATCAATAGATAGTTTTGATAATAGAAGAAAACAACTAGAAGATGATAGAGTAGAAGCACAAAAACAAAAAGATGATAAAAAGAAATTAACTTGGAAAAATCATGAAATAAATGTAGAAAGAATAATAAAAGATATATGTAAAAGGAACCAAATATCTTATCTTTCAAAAGAAAAAGTAGATATTAAAGGTAAACCTGATAATACTATTAAAATAATAGATGAATATATAATATTTGATGCAAAATCACCAGCAAATGATAATTTAGATAACTTCCCAAAATATTTAGTTGATCAAACTAAAAGAATAGAAAAATACATAAAAGAAAAAAATGTTAAAAAAACAATATATTTAGTAGTACCATTAAACACAGTACCAGTATTAAAACAATTTGTATATGAAGTTAATAACTATAAGGTGTTTATAGTAACAATTGATTCTTTAGAATCAATAATACTATCCTTAAAAGAAGTAGAAAAATATCATTTTGTAGATAAACTAAGTCCAGAAGATAGAAATCAAATATGTGATGTTATAGGTAGATATGCAAATACTACAAAAAGAAAGATAGAGATAGATAATATAGTAAATCATGAGTTTTTGAAGATTGCAGACAGTTGTAATGATTTAAATCCAAATATTAAGAAGTCAGCAGTAGAGTATGAGAAAGCATATGCTTTAAATCCACCAATGGCTAAGAAAGGTAAGTTATTGGATTTAGTTAAGTTAGATGAGGATATTAAGGTTATTGATCATAAAAGAGTACTTAAACAGAAAAAGTTGTTAGGGAAAAAAAAATAAGGTGTGATAAATATGATAGAATTAAAACCATCTCAAAAGAACACTTTAATTGGATTTGTAGTTGCTACATTAGCTACAATTTGATTTTATATTTGGGTATTTAAACCATTAGAGCTAAATAATGTTATTTGGATAATTGGATTTTTTCTAGCTGCTTTTGGAGTCATAGCAAATACATTAAATAAACAACAAGCAAATGCAAATTTAGCTGATAAAAAGTGAAAAACATATAATATAATAAATAATATAAAGATTGGATCTGAAATTAATTGATAAATATGGTAAAATATAACATTATTTTTATAAAAAATTTAAGTAATATAATTAAAGAAAATTTGTTTAATATTATTATAATGGTGATTTAATGTCTGTAGAAGTTTATAAAAATTTATTTGTTGGTGATTTACAAGATTGTGTTGTTGCAAAAGAGTTTGCTATAGTCCATGCTTGTAAATCTCCATGTCATCAGAAGGCTGTTGGTTATACTAAAAATTTACATCAAAATCATCCAAATTATCTTATTAAGGAAGAAAAAGACAATTTATACCTTAATTTAGTTGATAGGTCTAAGATTGACCCAAAGTATACAGATGAACCTATAAAAACATCTATGTTATTTGTTGATAAATATTTAAATCAAAATAAAAAAGTGTTAATTCATTGTAATTTAGGTCAATCTAGAAGTTGTGCTATTGCTATGATTTATTTAGCTAAAAAAGGAATTATTAATATGAATGATTTTAAACATGCATTTTTTGATTTTAAACTATTATATCCTAATGTAAGTTTAGGTATTGGTTTTAATAATTATTTAAATACGAATTGGAGTAATTTAATGAAGTTATAAAATAAGTATATTTGTTATTTTCAAAAAACCAAATTTGTAATCATATAAAAAAAATAAAAAGTCAGAATAAAATTATATAAAAATAAAAAGATAATTATTAAGATAAATAAGAAAATTCTAAGATAATAAAATGTGATAAATTATAAATATAGATAAAAAAACAATAGTAAAAAAGTTAATTTTTGAAAAAGTTAATTTTAATTATACAGAAGAAGATAAAGAACAAATAACTAAGTTAATAGCTGTATATTTTAGAAAAAGAACAGGTGTTTCAAATTCAAAAGTAGAAATTATAGCTGGTGGTATACTTTGGGTTTATTCAAAAATAAACTTTTTAGGAGAAAAAAGCCAAGAATGGAAGTTACCAAGTATAGCAAATCAGTTAGATATTAGAGGCAAATCTACAGGAAATAAAGCGAGTGAGATTATAAGAGCATTAGACATATATCATTTTGATGATAGATATTGTAGAAAGGATATAGCAAAAAGAAATCCACTAAACGGGTTGATGATGAGAGAAGATGGTTTTATAGTTCCTAAAGGTTATTCATATGAAGATAATTAAATATAAAATAATAATAGAAGAAAAGAACTAATTGATGAATTAAAAATGATTATTTTTGAAGTTTTGTAATTAATAAAAGAACGTTAATGCTTATAAATATATATTACATAATATATATAATAAAAATAATAAAGATCAAATATGGATAATTTAAAAATATATTTAGGGATAAACACCCTAACTAACCAAAAAATCTATTGGGAACCAAACAAAGAGTATAACCCACATATGTTTTTAGTAGGTGGGTCAGGATCTGGAAAAACAGAAACTATTAAATCAATAATATTTGAACTTAAAAAACAAAATATGAATTCATTAATTATTGATTTTCATGATGATTTTAAACAATTTTCTGATAATTTAATAAATTTAGAAGAATCAAATGTAGGATTACATCCTTTAGAAATATTACCTAATGAAAAACCTAAAGATGTGGCATATAAAATTTCACAAATTTTAAAAAATATATTTAAATTAGGAGAAATACAACATGCTAATGTAAGAAAGGCAATAATGGATTTTTATATATTATCAGGTATTAAAAATTTAAATGAAAAAATAGATAAAATAATTAAATTAATAGATTTTATTAAACTTAAGGATTGTATATTAAATTTAAATGCAACATCTAATGAATTAAATAAACTATTATCAAAATTAAGTATAGTTTTTGATACAGAATTATTTAATAATTCATTTAATTCTGTATCTTTTAAAAATATGATTAGTAAAACAACTGTTTTAAGTTTAAATGAATATCCTACTGATGAAATAAAAGCATTAATAGCAGAAATTATACTACGAAAATTAATAAATTACTTATACATTTCTGGAAAATCTGATAAAACGAATTTATTTTGTATTATTGATGAAGCTCATAGATTAACATATGATGGATCACCAATAGATCAAATGTTAAGAGAATCTAGAAAATATGGTTTAGGTATGATATTAGCAACCCAGACATCTACAGATTTTACAGATATAATAATTGCAAATACAAGTACAAAATTAGCTTTTAAATCAAATTTAGATAAAGATGCATCTAAATTAGCACAAATTTATCAAATTGATAAAAGTAAGTTTAAGAATTTATTAAATCCAGGATTAGGTTATTCTTTATTTAATTCAGATAATAAAAGTAAAAAACTACAAATCGTTCAAGCAAAGAAAAGAGATGGATATACTAAATTAATTAAACATTTTGATGAACATGTAAATAAAGAATATTATAATGCTAAAATAAAAATAGAAAAAGAAAAAGAAGATAAATTAAATAAATTAAAAATAGATAATAAAGAATATATTAATAAATTAACTTTTTTAGATAAAAAAATAAAACAAAAAGATAAGAAAATAAGTGATTTAGAGTATAATTTAAATAACACAACAAATAAATTAGAAGAAACAAAAACAGTTTTAAAAGAATTAAAAATAGGATGTAATAAATTAGAAAAAAGTAATTCAGAAAAAAGTAAACAAATAATTGATTTAGAGTATAATTTAAATAATACAATAAATAAATTAGAAGAAACAAAAACAGTTTTAAAAG
>Ga0222667_1000048_pt1 | contig 76887 bp, 81 predicted proteins | sample AntAcemetagen657_FD_179854 | JGI IMG/M metagenome (GOLD analysis project Ga0222667, IMG submission 179854) | Saline water microbial communities from Ace Lake, Antarctica - #657 | ecosystem: Environmental > Aquatic > Non-marine Saline and Alkaline > Saline | place: Antarctica: Ace Lake... | reverse complement strand
ACGCTTGGATATGGTTTCTCGCCTAGGTTTGTCGATAGGAATCTCGTTACGGGTAATGATGAAGTCTGGAAAAATACCGACTTCTCTGAGAGCAGCAACAGCGTGCTGGGTAGGTTTGGTTTTTAGCTCTCCGACGTTTCTGAGATAAGGAAGATAGGTGACCATAAGATAAATAGCTGGATGTTCATTGCCGATTTCTCTAGCAGCATGAAGGAAAGGTAGGTTTTCCAAGTCCCCTGTTGTTCCGCCAATTTCAACCAAACAAAAATCATAACCTTTAGATTGAGAGTAAATCTGATTCTTAACCTCATTGATTAGGTCTGGGAAGATTTGAGCATCACGACCTTGATACTTAAAAGAACGCTCGTTTTGAATGACTTGTTGATAGATTCTGCCCGTGGTGATGTTGTTGTTTTTACTAAGTTCAACACCTAAAAATCTTTCGTAGTTGCCTAGATCCTGATCAATCTCTCCCCCATCGGCAGTGACAAAGGTTTCACCGTGTTCCATTGGTCTCATGGTGCCTGCGTCAAGGCTAATGTAAGGATCAATTTTGACTGCAGTGACCGAGAAATCTTTTTGTTTAAGAAGTAATCCTAAAGAAGCAGTAGTAATTCCCTTGCCCAGACCAGAAAGAACTCCGCCAATTGTAAATATGTATCGAGTAGACATTAAAAAACCAGTCATTGGTAACTGGAACCTCAGTCTAACAACAAAGAATAGAATTAACAAGGAGAGATGGAGCCAAGGGTGGGAATCGAACCCACGACCTGCGGTTTACGATACCGCCGCTCTAGCCAACTGAGCTACCTTGGCAGGTAAAGTACATTTTACCCTGTAAAGTTGTTAAGAGCAGGTATAATCTGAAGTATGAGCTTAAAAGAAGAATCAATGGAGATACTGGAGGAGTGCAAAAAGGAGGTGTGGCCGTTAATAGAAAAGTCTCTTAAAAGTACCGATTTCCCCAAAACCTTTGTTATTCCAAAGGAGTACAAGGGAGATGTTGACTTTTGTTGGAAAATTGCTCGTGAGTACCCAGAAAGAAAAGGTAAATATTTACGCCCTACCATATTGTGCCTAATTACTGAGGCCTTAGGAGGTGAAAGAAACAGAGCCTTAATGACTGCTGCGGCCATGCAGGTATCTGAGGAGTGGTTGTTAATACACGATGATATTGAAGATAATTCAGAGATGAGGCGGGGTAAACCAGCCCTACACAAGCTTTACGGAGTAGAACAGGCAATTAATGCAGGAGATATTCTTCATTTAGTTATGTGGAGAATACTAAGTGAAAACCACCCCTTATTGAGTACAGATTTAAAAATGAAGATCGGTAAAGAGTTTTCCCGAATGCTTTTAAGAACAGCGATTGGCCAAGGAGTAGAGCAAAAATGGACACAGGAGAATAGATTAGACATGAAAGATGAGGACTGGGAGTTCATAGCTGATGGTAAAACCTGTTATTACAGTATTGCCGGCCCAATGAGGCTAGGAGCGATGATTGCTGGTGCAAAAGAAGATGAGATAGAGAAGATAACCAGGTTTGGCAGGAGTCTAGGTAGATGTTTTCAACTCGTAGACGACTTACTAGACGTAACTGGTGATTTTGAAGGTTTGAAGACTAAGGGTAATGATTTATATGAGGGTAAAAGAACAGTGATCCTGATTCATTTGTTAAACAACGCAAGTAAAGAAGATCGAAAAAGACTAGAAAAGTTCTTAAAAAAAGACCAGAGTAAAAAAACAAAAGAAGAAGTAAGTTGGGTTCTGGAAAAAATGAAAGAGTATGGCAGTATTGATTATGCCAAGAAAAAAGCAAAAAAATACCAAAAAGAAGCCTTGGAGATACTAAAAAATGAGCTAGGGTTTCTTAATAAAGAACCTGCTAGAAGCAAGATTGAGACATTGATGAAGTTTATTCTAGAAAGAGACCACTAAAAACGAGTAAAAAATTTATTGTTCAATTTTCACGCCCTTTTCATTTGAGCTACTTTTTCAGCAGAGGCTTTTTTGTAGGCACAGTGCTCACACATATTCCCCTCTTCGTCTACTCCTGGGTTGGGTAGTTCATCAGACTCTAAACAGTCTTTAATGTCTTTTAAAACGGGTTCTACCCAAGAATCACTACCCTTAAATGGATGTATTGTCAGATCAAACTCGAGTTTGGCGTCAAAACGAGGATTGTTCCTGCGACCGTTAGCATAGACGATGTAGCCGGTGTCTGAAACTTTGAAGCCTAGTTGTCTAAAGATCCACTGATAAAGTTCAATTTGATGCTTGTAGCCTTTCTTCCACTTATCATTAAGATTGATTTCTTTGGTAGTAGAGGTAGATTTGTAGTCCACAATCAAGAGTTCTTCCTTGGGAGTTTGCCAGATATCATCAACAATACCGGTGATTTTAAGGTTGGTTTCAGGATGAACTACGGCTGCACCAACGTACCTGTAGTAGTCATCACGCCACTCAGATAATTTGGGATGTTTGAAAGGGATAGCGTCAATCTTGTACTTCTTCATTAGTTCATGACTTTCACCTTTTTTACGAAGAAGATCAAATTCGTTCTTAAAAAGATTGTCAACAGCGTTGTTCAAGGAAAAACCGGGGATGCTAGGTTTGGGCAAACCAAGGCGACGGTCCATGTAGAAGCAACGAGGACAGTCTTTGAACATGTCGATCTTGGAACGGCTGACAGAAAAAGGAACTTTAGAGCCCGGTTGATAAAGATTGCTTTGGCGTTGACGATACTGATTAAAACCCATCGCCATCATTATGGTGGATGAAAGAAAAAAATACAAGGAAGGTATTTGAAAAAAATGGACTAAGAGAATAAGATGTGTGTATATGGCAAATAAAAAACAGTTTGAGATTAATAAGGAGATAAACAAGGATAACGCCAAGGAAAAAGGCTACGAGTGGATGATAGACATGGTTTATGATCCTGAAAAGATTAATCAGATGGTAGTAGAAGATTTCCTCGGAGTGTACAAGAATGGTTATGTCTTTGGTATGCCAGCTAGTATTGAACATAACGATAGGTATCTTGGAATTTATAGAAAAACTTCTCAATAGTTACAAGAATGATTCTAAAAATACGGTTTCCTATTTGAAAAATATTGGCTAATTTAATACCTTAATTTAAAAGATTGGCAAGGGTAAATTGAGAGTTTAATCAAAAATATATCTAGGTTTAGGTGAAAATGGTAAAATCTGGTCGTGAAATCGTTTATTTTTAACGCTGATGATTTGGGTTGGTCAGAATTGGTTGATTTAGGAATCTTTAAATCTGCAGAAAAAGGGGTTGTTAAAAGTGCAAGCTTGTTTGTTAACTCACCGAGATATAAAGATGCATACAAACAGGCAGTTGATAAAGGAATCTCTGTGGGAATTCACCTTAATGTGTCTGGTCCAGGTACCTTCTTGAATAAGAACAACACTTTGTTTGGCGAAAATGGCAAAGTAAAAGCAGCCTTAAGTAAGCAGATTGTTTTGACACAAAATGAGTGGAAAGAAGTGTTTGAAGAATTTGAAAGACAAATGAATCGTTTTAGTAAAGAGCTGGGTAAGCCAGATCATATTAATAATCATCATGCTTTGTATTTAGCTGAAGGTTTTACTATAAATTTTTGCCAGTTTTTACTTAAATATAATTTACCTACCCGTTGGTTTCATGACATGAAGTGTCCTAGATTGATTCATCCAAACCATAGTGAGTTTGATTTTTACGATGTAGGTAAATTAACTAAGAATCATTTGATTAAATTACTTGACAATGCTCCGGATGGGGTAACTGAGGTAATTTTACATCCAGGTTTCTATGACAAAACCCTTAACAGTTCGTACAATCAAGAACGTCAAAAACAAGTAGATGTCTTAACTGATGGAAAGCTAAAACATCATTTGGTGAAAAAGGATTATAAAAATATTACCTTTAATGAAATTAACAGAGAATAGTTGGGTTAATCATTTTAAAGATACTATCCATTCTACTTTTACTCTAAGTAATGTTTTTTTTAAATTTTTACCCCATGATCAATCTGATGCCATAAATAGAGAGTTTTACGCTCAAAAATTATTAGCAAATACAAAATTTGTTCCTAAACCTTACTTTAAATTAACTCCTCGTAATTTTCCTGGTTTCATTGCGGAACAAAAATTGGTTTTTGAGCCAAATTATAGAAAAACTGACCAGTTTATTATCGAATCTGGTAAGGCCCTAAAAAAATTACATAGTTTTTCTAGAAAAAATAAAAACCTAATTAATAAATACATTCCAGAAGATGATTTTCTTGTTAATGGTACCTATGATCCCAGGGTGATTTTAAAAGTATTTGTTACGGATCCGCTTATTAGTCTCAAGGGGAGTAAAAACAAGTTAATAAATAAGACAGTTCTTGAAACTATTAGGATAATCAAAAAAGACATTCACAATTTAGATAAGAAAGTCGTCTTTAAGAGTGAATATTGTTGTCTAATTCATGGAGATTTGAATGGTGAGAACATGGTTAGGCAAGATAATGGTAGGTTAGCTTTTTTAGATTGGGCTGATTGTAGATGGGACACATTTTCTTGTGACATATCTCAGTTTATATATCTACATTTCCTTAATAAAAAAGAGACCAAGTTGTTCCTCCAGTCTTACAATTCTCCATGGATTACTAAAGAAATGTTAGAAATTCATCGATTATTATTAATAGGCTGGGACATAATATATCTGATGACAGTCAATCTTAAAATTGAACCCAATAAAGTAGGTCGCTTGGAGCCACTAAAGAATAAGGTTTGGCATCAAAATATAATTCCATTATGAAAAACCTACTTTTTGCCATCTCTAGCATTATTTTTTTTCGTGGACTATCAACTTTAGTTTTTCTATCCCAATCATTTAATTGGCTCAAAAAGAATCAGAAAAAACCAAAGGGTTTAAGCCCCAAGAATTCACTGAATCTTTATGTTTTGATTCCTGTATTGAGAGAGCAGAAAATTATCATTCAAACATTAGATTATTTTGTGGATAAATTTAAGACGTTTTCTAATTTAAAAGTGGTGGTTATAACTACTCAAAGAGAGTTTGATAAAAAAATTGTTGGACCGTCGACTAACGAAATGGTTGGTAAATATATAAAAGAAAATAAGCTTGATTCTTTTATATCTGTCCTAGACTACCCCAACTCTAAAGGTGTTATGGCACATCAGTTGAACTTTGCCATAGACCAAATCGATGATGATAATTCTTTTATAGTTGTTTATAACGCTGATTCTCAACCTCATCCAAATACATTCATTGGATTCTTTAGTCTTCTCATACGCTATCCTAAGCTCAAAGTTGCTCAACAATCAGCCGTATTCTTAAACAATTTTCAGGAAATTGGTGGAGGAATTAAAGGAATGTTTTTGCAAACACTCGCTATTCTTCAGTCAAGATGGACATTAACTCATGAAATCCCCCGATTACTACGCCAATCTATCTACAAGAATAAATTCTTGAAAAAGTACGCTAATGCTCATTGTGTCGGGCATGGTTTATTTGTAAAAACATCTACAATAAAAAAGATGGGTGGTTTCCCCACAGAAAATATTACTGAAGATTTATTTCTTGGATACCTGATTAAAAGTAAAGGATTGCACATATATCCCTTACCACAACTGGAGTTGGCAAATTCACCTAAGAGTATTAAAGGCAACTGGAATCAAAAATTTGTTTGGTTTTGGGGACCAATGAAGTACTTTAACTATCTTAGGCATGTTTTTAAGTTTCGACACAAACTAAAGATTACTAATTTATTTTCTTCAACACTCTTTACCGTTCAAGGGTTTGTCTCTGCTCTGGCGTGGCTTACTTCCGGATCTTTGGTTCTGACTGCATTAATTTCTCCCATATTTACCGATAGTTTACCCATTATTTTATTTGCTTATCTTTCCGTTATTATTTATGGTCCTCTACAATATTATCTGGTTTACAAAAACTTCCCTGAGATTTTCTCCTATGCTGGGTTTCACCATAAAACCATTGGTTTTTTACCCTTAATTTTGGTGTCCTTATTTAGTATTCCGGTTATTATCTTTCATAGTCTACCACCATTCTTTTCCTTAATGGCTGAATTTAAGAAAAATGTGTTTGGTTCAATAATTTATAAACCAAAAACCGATGATTAGAAAATATCCCCTCAATTCTCTTGGCAAAAAAGTAATTGACCATAATAATAATTATGGAAGCTTAGATTTGTTAGAAAATTGGGAACTGCCCAGTCTTAGTGTTGTAGTACCGTATCACAACACTAAAAACACAATAAATCTGTGTCTAGAACACATCTTTAAAGCCATTAGAAATATTGAAGCCGAAGTAATTGTGGTAGATGATGGATCAAAGAAATTCCCAGCTACTATAACCATCAATCCTAGATTCTTGGGTAAGATAAGCCTTATTGAACTTGACGATAATCAAGGACGATTTTACTCACGTAATGTTGGTTTGTCCAAAGCTAAAAATGATTTAGTCGCCTTTGTTGATTCTGACATAATAGTTCACCCTCGCAGTTTCGTGGAACATTTAAGAATTCATAAACAAAGAAACTCTGTTACTTTTAGTTTGTTTAACTTTATAAGCCTTAAAGAAATTGATGTAGACTTGTCAACACTCTTCTTGCAAAACAATGATTTCAGATTTTATTGTATATATCAAAGTTCTTGGATTGGGTGTGAAGAAGACAAAGAATTTATAGATAAAACGTTTGAGATAATAAAAAATACGGACAATCTTAGAAATTGGCCAAAAAATGGTTTTTACGGACCGTGGATGCTGACTAATATGGTTTTAGGTGGTCTTTTTATTGTAGACAGAAAAAAAGCTTTAACCGTTAAGGGTTGTAGTGGTGTTTTTGGAAAATATGGTTTCGAAGAGACATCATTAGTAACAAAATTGATAGCCAAGTATGATAGTTTTATAATCCCTGAAATGAAATATCTTGCCTTGCATATTCATGATAAAGAATCAACCATTAGAAAACGCGAAAAAGATATTTTATTTAAAGAAACCCATGATATATACTTTAATTATTATCTTAAGTTAACCCTAAAGGAATCTCTAAATGAAAAAATACAAAACAATTTTTCTTGATTGGAATGGGACATTGTCGGCATCAAAGTTTTGGGGGCATTTAGAAGATCCTCACCACAAAAACCACCTTTTGTTTCAAGAAATTGAAAATACTCTTTTTGGTAAATTACATCATCTTATTAAACCTTGGATGAAAGGTGAATGTAAAAGCGAAGATATAATTGACAATATTGTTTCGAATTCTAATCTGGATCGAAAGAATGTGTTTGACGAATTTGTAACAGGTTGTCGGAAAATGGAATATGTGAGTACTGAAGTATTACCCTTGATTAAGACTATTCAAAATAAAGGAGTGAAAGTATTCATCGCTACAGACAATATGGATTCATTCACTCGGTGGACGGTTCCGGCATTAAGATTGAATAAAATCTTCGATGGTATTTTAAATTCTTATGATCTTAAGGTTATGAAAAGTGATGCAGACGGACATGGTAATAGTTTATTTTTTGGTAGATCTCTGTCTTTACATAAACTACGACCTGGTGAAAGCACAATTATTGACGATAGCGAGGACAAAGATAATATAATTAAAAACTTTGGAATTGAGTACAGAAAAATCGAGCCAGTAATTGGTTTTGTTCCAGAATTGAAACAGATATTAAATTTTTGTTAAAACAATAAGCCTAAAACATCTTGGACAACTTGCTCTCGTGAATTAGAAGCATCAATAAATGTTACACACGAAGGATAAAGTTCCTTCAATTTTAAGAAGTAGGAACAAAAACCTTGGTTGAAACCAGAATCAAAAAGAAAATCTGCAGTTTTATGATTTTCTTTTTTTGCCCTCAATAAGGATTCGTCAGGGGCTAAGTCAAGATAAACTATATGATTAGGCCAAATTATATTTTCTGGATGATTTGATACAAATTTTGTAGCCCAAGGTAATATATCTATTCCCGTAAGCTGTTTGGCTCCCACCTCAAAGGCTAATAGTGTATGTATGCTTCTATCCAAAATCGTTGGTCCTGAAACTATTTGATCAGACATGCTCTGAAAACGTTGCCTTTCTAGTTCCAAGAAGAATTGGAAACTAGCCTTGGATACATCAGGTGAATTTGGAGGAAAAATAGGAAAATCTTTTCTAGTAGAAGAAACATATTCTGAATATTCATTAATGCCTGAAAAACCATATCCGGACAAGGTTCCAAGTAACGTAGACTTGCCAGCACAAACAGGGCCTTCTAAGGCAACGGACGGCCGACTATTATTTAGTTTTTCAGAATGAGTTAATTTTCCAGATTCTGATTGCTCTATAGATCTTTTCATGAGTTTATATTTTACTATAGACCTATAAGAATATCAATTGGAAACAGGCAAGTGGCAACTGAGAGCGGTGGAAGGGATTTGAACCCTCGACCTTCTGCTTGGGAAGCAGACGTTCTACCAACTGAACTACCACCGCTGGTAATTCAGATTATACCCACAAGAGAGAATAAAGAATAAACGTGTTTCTATCAATCAGATTTGGTAAACTGGGCTCATGAGAAAAAAAAGAAGCTATAAGTCTAGAGCGAAGCAGCAAAGATCTCGCTACTATGTCATTCTCTCTTTTTTACTAACTTTAGCTTTACTTAAGTGGGGATTTCCCTTGATTGTCGAGATTATTGGTAGAACTGGAGGATCTTCAAGTAGCACAACTACCGAAGACTTTCTCCCTCCCCAACCCCCCGTGTTAGCAGCCCTTCCAGAAGCAACTAATAGTGGTCGACTAAAGATAGAAGGATATACAGAAGCAGAGGCAGAGTTAACTATCTGGCTGAACGAGGAACTGGAAGCAACTGACGATGCAGATGATGAGGGTAATTTTGTTGTCTGGATAGAACTGGATGAAGGTAAAAATGAAATCTCGGTAAAAGCTAAGGATGAAGCTGGCAATGAAAGTTTCTCAGCCACAAAGAAAGTGGAGTGGGACAAAGAACCTCTAGAGATGAGTGTGGATAATCCCCAGGATGGAAGTGAGTACTTCGGTCAACAAAACCAGACAATAGAGGTTAATGGTTTGGTAAATAAGCCTACTGCCAAAGTGACCATCAACGGTCTGTATACCAACATAAACAGTGAAGGTGTTTTTAGCCACGCACTACGTTTAAGTGAAGGAGACAACACAATTGAAGTAGTAGCAACTGATCCAGCAGGAAATACCAGTACTGTTAGCTTGAACGTGCGCTACGTTCAGTAAAGTTAAAACTCAAGAGTAGGAGAATGAGAATGGGAATATAGAAGAGGGTGTTGTTAAAAAATGAGTGAGTAATCAGAGATATAAGGCCGGCTTTAAGAAAAAGATTCTTACTATTACGAAAGAAAGAATAGAGGAGATAAAGATAGGCCGAGAGACCAATAAGACCAGTTGTAGACAAGATGAAAAGAAAAGAGTTGTCTAAGCCCGCAGAAGACCGGGAGATGGTGTCCGTAACTGTATTCTGATGAGTTGACAAGGTATTAAAACCAAGGCCGGTAAGAGGGTTCCTGAGGCTTAATTTGAGGCCCTGCTGATAGTTGAGTAAACGAGAAGAAATCGAGTAGGTGCGCAAGAGATTGACTCCCTGGCCAGAAGGCTTGGGTGCAAGTAAAATTAAGGCAGCAAAGATGGCAATTAATGGTAGAAATGTTTTCCTTGTTTTGGGTGAAGAAAGAAAAAGGAAGGCTAACCCAGAGAATAGACTGATATAACTAGCTCGAGAGAAAGTTAAAACAAGAGCAATAGAGGTAAGAATGAAAAGAGCTTTGAAAGACTTCTTTGACCAAAAAGGAAGAATGGTGAGAAAAAGGAAGCTAAGGGCGGCCCCAACATAGTTAGGATCAAGAAAAGGAAAGGTAAGGCGATATAAGTGATCGTCAAAACCAATACCCTTAAGAAAACGAAGATCGGGTAGAAAAAAGTACTGAAGTAGTCCGGATATGGGAATAAGGAAAAGAATATAGCGAAAAAGTTTTTTGTGATCGGCAGAGAAGTTAACAAAAAGAAGAGAGAAGACAAAAAAGAAGCGGAGTAAATAAAGAAAGGCGGTAAAGAACTGAAGCAGTGTCAGGGTAATCAGGGTAAACAGAGGTAGAGCGATGAGGAGAGAGATTAAACAAACTCCAGAAAAAATAATAAAGGGTTTAAAAAGAGCATTTTTGGGTCTATTTTTAATCCACTTAAGGAGATGGGGAAGAATAAAAACAAAGAGTATTAGATCATAAAAGTAGAGGCGAAAAGGAAGTATCTGGCCAAAAAATAGATCGAGTTGAGTGAATTGATAAAAAGGAAAAAGAAGGATGATGAGTGACCCTAAAAGTTTCATTGAGTCTGATTATAGCGAGTCTTCCCTATTTACAAGATAACACTGTCTTCTTCAGAGTGTTCTCCTAAGGGTTTGTTGAGAATGTAGATGTCTTGGTTGTAGTCGTTAAGACCGACAAACTCTGCTTTGCCAGAAATAATGTCTTCAAAAGGCTGACAAGCACGACAACCACCATGAGGACACTTGAAGCGTTCTAGTTGGCGAGCTAATTTAATCTCTTTAGCTACTTTCAAAATTTGTTCGTGAGATTTTTTTAAATTAGGAAGTTTCTTTGGTGTAAGTTCGTCATTGCGGTCAAGGTACCAGTAGCTGGCCTTAAGAACTTTTCTCTTTTGGCAGTTGTGAACCAAGAGATGGTAGATGGGAAGCTGGAGTGAGGTAGGGTCTTCTTCGCCCTTACCGGTCTTGAAGTCGATAATATGAACGCCGTCTTTCTCCTTAAGATACTCTAACCAATCAATCTTGCCACAAAGAATGATGTTGTCTTCTTCAGATAGCCAGTAATAAGGAAGGTCCATGTTAATTTTAACGGCCAGATTATTAAGAGGGCCAGGATTATCAACTACTCTCTTTAACATCTCTTTACCTCTCTCAAAAAAACGTCTTTCTTGTTCTTCGTTTTCAAAACCACCCTTTTTACCAGACAAACTTTTCCAAAGATGCTCAAACTTAGGAATGAGAGGTTCACTAAAACGACTTTCTGTGGGAATAATGGAAAGAGACTCAACTATTTGATGAACTGCTTGACCTAAAGCCAAAGCTGGAGACATTAACTGAACTTTATGACCGGTCTTGGGGTCTTTGTATACGTTCTTTAAGTAATATGCTCGAGGACAGGTGAGAAAACTACCAATTGAGGAGTGAGAAACCCAGACAGCTGAGTACTTATCTTTAGCCATAAACATATTCTACCTGAAGTGGTAGTGAAAGGTTGTTTTAATGTATATTTAAGAAATGGAAAACAATATAAAAGCAGTAGTGTTTGATTGGGGTGGAGTATTAATGGAAGAACCAACACAAAGAATTCTTGCTTATCTGGCTAAAAAATTTGATATTGATTTGGAGTCCTTAAGAAAAAGACTTGAACCACACCTAGACCGCATGCAGTCTGGGGATGGGGTTGAAGATAGGGTATGGAGGATGATTGGGAGAAAACTAAATTATGAAGTTTCTGAGTTGAAAGCTATCTGGCTTGAGGCCTTAGAAAAAACATACCTCCCCTACCCTGAAGTGATAGATTTGGTAAAAAAACTGAGAGGGGATTACAAGACAGGATTATTATCTAACTTAGAAGACGCAGGAGTCGAGGTAATCAAAAAACAAGGACTCGAGGAAAATTTTGATGAGATTGTTTATTCTTGTAAAGTTGGCTTTATTAAACCAGACAAAAAAATCTATCAGATAATGTTGAAAAAACTAGGAGTAAAGGCAGAAGAAGCAGTGTTCATTGATGATAAAGAAATAAACATTGATGGAGCTAAAAAGGCGGGAATGAAAGGGATTGTGTTTCTTAACTACCAAAAACTTGTACAAGACTTGAAACTTCTTGGAGTAAAAACTAAGTAGTACTTCCCCGAAGAAAAATAAAAAAAGAGAAAGAGGAAAAAATAACTAAGTTGATGGCTAGGCGAGTTGGACTTCCCTTTGGAAGACACGAACAGTGAAGGACTGAACACTCATGAGGTATGCATGGAAGAGCCCCAAAAGACCATCAAGGAAACCACGTCGCACAATATAATTAAGAAAAAATTTACCCAATGGGTTAAGTAAAAGTCTAAAAACGGAGAAGTGCTTGTTTTCCTCATTTAAGCTTTGAGAATCAATCGGTCCGTAGAGATGCATGCGCTCAATGAAACCAGAGGTTAAATCTTTTTTGTGATGTAACAAAGAAGCACTTAACTCCCCTACCCTACCTTGTATTTGCCAGTTTTCATGAACTAAACGAGTAAAAACTCCAGCCTTCTTTTGAGCCAGACGAAGAATCTTTGTTTGACCGGTTTCTCCGTGCCTTAGTGGTTGAGAATAAAAAATGTCTTGACGAGGTATGAGGTAGCCAGAAAAATCTTTCTGCATGGCCAGCTTGATCTCTTTAGCTAGTTGAGGAGAAACAACCTCGTCTGAGTCAACAAAAAGAACCCAGTCCCCTTGTGCTTTTTTAAGAGCGAAGTTTCTCTGTGTAGAAAAATCAGCAGAAAGAGAGTGGTAAATAAGCTTGACCTTTGGGGGTAACTTTCCAGAACCAAGAGGGTGACTCTTGTCTTGAATAATTAAGATTTCATCAGAAAACTTAAGAGAGTCCAGAGTTGATTTTATCTCTTTTAAAGATAGATGGTTAAGAATTATAGAGCTTAACATTAAATGATCTAGCGTGAGTATTTATAAAAATGATAGGTCCAGAGAAAGTAGAGATATACATAATGAACTATGGTGTAAAGATATGCATAAATTTTCTGAGGAAACTTCAGCCAAGAGGAGATAAAGATGAGTTGACTATGAAAACTAATTTTCAGTTTTTTAGTAGGACGAGAAAAAGAAGAAGATGTTTTGTGTTTAACAATTACTTGAGGATCAAGACCTATTTTAAAACCCAAACAACTGGCTCTCAAACAGAAATCAACGTCTTCGAGGTACATAAAGTATTTTTCATTAAGAAGACCTATCTTTTTAAAGACTGAAGAGGAAATGAGAACACAGGCAAAAGTGACAAACTTAGCGGGTCGGATATCTTTGGAAGGAATTTTTTTTAGATTAAGATGGGTGGCCTTACCATTAGTAAAATTAACCAACCCTTCAAGGCCATAGAACCATTGATCTTTTTGCTTGTGTTTAATGGCTGGAGCAATTATGTCCAGATTGTTTTGTTTTAGACTAGACAGAAGTGGTTTAAGAAAACGGTGAGGAACAGTAACGTCAGGGTTGATGATTAGTACGTGAGTGGCACCTTTTTTGAGAGCATGATCAATGCCCGGGTTGTTGCCTCCAGCAAAACCAAGATTGTGAGAGTGTTGAATAATAGTAATCCGTGGATATTTTTTACCTATCTTCTCAACCGAAATATCATTTTCAGAGTTGTCCAAAACTAAAATCTTTGTATTTGAAGGCAGGTCAGATCGTTTAAGAGCACCAATACACTTCAGAGTGTCCTTGTAGTGTCGATAGTTAAGAATGAGGATGAAAACTTTAGTTTTAATAGCCATTTGGTATATGATAGCTTAAATGACTAAACCATTGCGAGTAACTGTTGAGATAATTGTCGACCTACTACCAAAATCAGGCAAGGTGTTGGAGATAGGATCTAGACAGGAAAAAAACCAAAAAAATGTAGCTAATTTGAGAAGATTGTTCCCTCAAGGTGAGTATCTTGGAGTGGACATGAGATCCGGCCCGGGTGTAGACAGAGTAGTCAACGCAGAAAAACTTCCCTTTAAAGACAATAGTATTGACGTAGTTTTGTGTTTGGAAACACTGGAGCATGCTGAAAAACCATGGTTGATAAGTGAAGAAATTGAGAGGGTAACTAAAAACAGTGGAGTAATGATTGTGTCCTCACAACAAAATTTCCCCATTCACATGCACCCTTCCGATTACTTTCGTTTTACTCCTTACGGTCTAAAGTCGTTGTTTAAAAAATTAAAAAGTAGTTTGCTAATTGGAATCTCTCCTGCTTTTGATAATGAAGCCAGACTAAATCCCCAAACGGTAATAATGGTTGGTTGGAAAAGAAAAAATGATTTGGGTAGAAAAATTAAAAAGGAATTATTAAAAAAAGAAGATCAGATTTCTGGACATAAGCCATATCGACACAGAGTTCAGGACGGATGGAAATGGATTAAAAAGGGAATCTGGGAGGCAAACTTTAAACAGAAGATAGAGTTTTTTTAATATACTTCGAAAAGGCGCGACAAAAGACAAACAAGAAAAGAGGGACTGTAATTGCGCTTGCAAAAACATAGGCATAGGCGGCACCTAGAGCACCAAAACTGGGTACGAGATAAAGCATTGATCCAAGAGTAAGGATGGCTGTAAGAACGGCAAAAAATGAAGGCACCTGAGGAAGATTGATACTATCGAGAACAGAGGTAGGAATGGGAGTGATGGTGGTGAGTAAAAAATACCAACTGAGAACTTTAAGAATTGGATATGCTTGGATTACAAAGTTAGGATTGTTTAACCATAAATGAAGAACGTCGTCTCCAAGTGTGTAAATAAAGAGAACTTGTAGAATACCAATAAACAAAATTGAGAACTGTAAGCCAACAACTAAACGAGAAAGTTTTTTGATTTTTTCCTTAGTTACCAGGGAAGCACTAAGCGGGAAAAAAGCCAGAGTGAGTTGGGAGACAACCCCGGTACCCTTAACCATGACATTTTGAGGAATACTAAAGACAGGAACAATCTTAACTGCCAGTGACAGTCCAAGAATATACTTAGAAACCTGGATGTTAATTTGAGAAGCTAAGTTCCCCACAAACTGACGCAAACCAAAGCTAAAAAGTTTTTTAGAGTAAACCTTGTCTAAGATAAACTTCGGGAGAGAAAAGGAAAAATGACGACAGGCATAACGGAGAAAGATCAAAAAAGTGATGAAGTGACAAGAAAAAAGAAAGAAGAAGATGGTAACTAGGTTGGTGGTAAAGGTGGATATGAAAGCGGTCAGTAAAGTGTTGCCTGTGCCAACGATAAGGACACGTAAATTGTAGATATCAAAGCGCTGGTTAGACTGAATTAAAGTCATAAGAGAGATGTTGAGATGATTGAACAGGAGAATAAGAGAGATGGCTATAGAAAGGGGTAGGAATTGAAAAGAAGGTAAAGAACTAAAGACAGATGATTTTGAGGCAAAAAAATAGAAGGAAATAAAAGAGATGGCGGCGATCAGCAAACCGACCAAGAAAAATAAAGTAAAGGATGTTTGCCAAATGACAGATCTTTTTTTGTCACTATTCTTGGGTAGAGAAAGATATCTAGTAGTAGCTTGACTTAAACCAAAATCTATAGCGACCATGAGGGGGATTATTCCAGAAAAAAGAAGATAAACCCCATAAAGTTCTTGTCCAAAATTTCGGAGAAGAATTGGGATTGAGATAAAGGCGGCAATGGTGAGATATACATACCCAATGAGATTGAGAGAAGTGTTCTTGATAAGAGTTTTCTTAATTGACATTAAAAAAGATTTTAATAGACTGTTTCTATTCTATCAGCTGCTCGATGATAGTCGTAATTATTCTCATAAAAACTAGTCTTAATTGAAATTTTTATTTTTAAATTTTTTAGTCCCAAAATCAATATCCTTTGCAAAACCCTCATTGTTTTTTAATTCAAAAGTACGTATGTTTTTTGTATTTTTTAACTTTTCGACAGTTTTGTCTCTTAAACAATTGTCTATAAGTAAAATCTCTCTTTTTATACCCTGTGGTCAATTTTTAATTAAAGAGTCTAAACATTTACCAATAAATTTTCCTGAGTTATGTATCAAAAGAACATGAAGTGTTTTTATTACTTGACATATCGTATTTTTTATTTAATAGTTATTATTATAATAATGAGGGTTTTTATAACTTTTTGTTTCTTTCTATTTTATTTCTTCTTTTTAAAAACTGAGGGTTGTGCTTATTATAATGAAAGTTTTAATATAAAACCTGAAAATTGGATCGTTAACATGAATGATGGTGGTGTTTATTTTAATAATGGAATTGGAGAAATTTTGGGAGGCCAATATAATTTATACCCATATCTACACCCCAAAACTATCATTTTTCCTGAAGACAATTATTCTCTTCAGATCAAATTTAAATTTACTGGAAATTACAATTACGGTGCGGGAATTGCCTTTACTGATTTTTTGATACAAAACGACCGTTCAACGGAACAAACTTGGGAAGAATTAATCTTTTTTATTTGGCCTGTTGCCCAAAAAAATACCTTTATTTTTTATTCAGTGCCTTGTTTAAAAACAGAGAATGCTTGTACCAATGACGGAGCTGTTGTTTTTGAAGAAAGTTTTGGGGTTTGGCACGATCTTACAATAATCAAGAAAGACTCTATTTATTCCTTTTACCTTAATGGTTTTTACGTTAATGAAACTGTCTTCACTGACAGAAATGTTGATTGGTTATGGATAGGCAACCCAGAGAGAACAAATTCTGTTTTATTTCCTACTCTTGAAATTGATGAAGTTAAAATCAAAGATCTTTCTCTATCCCCAAAAAAAACACCAATTATTTTATTGCCAGGTCTTGGTGCCAGTTGGGATTTTGAAGCTGTGTTAACTGGGAAAATTGGTAGTAATTGGATAATTCCTAATTTTATTTCTACATATCAAAATTTTGAAGATTCTTTAATAAATACAGGTTATGAAAAGAATATTGATTTTTTTATTTTTACTTATGACTGGAGAAAAAAACTTAATGATCTAGACGACGATTTAAATTCATACATTGATAATTTAATCTCCCAAGAAATGATTCAGGCTGAAGAAAAAATTAATTTTGTTGGGCATAGTATGGGTGGTTTGGTAGTTAGAAGTTACGCACAAAATATTGGGCAAGAAAAAATAAATAAGATTATTACTCTGGGTAGTCCACATAAAGGAACGACTGATACTTACACTATTTGGGAAGGGGCAACGGTATTGAATCGGCCATGGTGGCAAAAAATAGCAATCGAGCTGTTAGTGGAGTTAAATCAGTTACCCGGAGAAACACAGATATCCACACTAAGAAGACTGGCTCCTGGAATAAAAGATTTGCTTCCAACGTATGAGTTTTTACTTTTAGAGGAAGCTTTTGTTCCTTGGTCAAGTATGGGACAAAAAAATGATTACCTTAACTCTTCGTCAGACACTTCTTTTATTGACACCCTGACAAAAAGTTTTGGCGGAAATAGTTTTGATACAAAAGAAGGTATAAAAGTAGTTGAAGGGAATTGGAAAGATCGATTGCTAGAAAAATGGGAAGACGGAAAACCTATCAGTGGAGGTAGTTTCACTTACACAACAGGAGACGGAACAGTCCTCCTTAGTAGTGCTAAAGGATCTTTTACTCAAACAACAAGTCTTTCAACAGATCATCAAGGATTAGTAGATAAAGAGGAAAGCTTATTGCAAATTTTTAATGAGTTGGGTCTAGATCAAACAATGGTGGTTACAGAAACTATTGCAGATAGAAGACAAAATGTGCTGGCGGTAGTCTTAAAATCTCCAGGAGAAATTGAGGTTTGTCAAAACAATATTTGCAATCACGACTTAGGTATTTACCTGCCAGAAAGTAAGTTATTTTTCTTGCCAGGATATGACGGAGAAGAAGTGGAAATAGGAGTAAAAGAAGAAGGTCTGGGCAACTATGATTTGCATATAGGAAAAATTAAAGGTGATGAGAGTACTTGGAAAAGAATTTCTGGCAACTTAAAGGAAAGTGGTCAAGAGGATGAGTATCGAGTAAAAGAAGAAGGTAATGACTTTGTTTTAGAGGTTAATTTGCAAGGACGATCACAAGATTTTTTAATTAAAGCTACTTCATTAACTAGTCTTGTAAGTTGGGATGATGAAGGTCTGGTAGATAGGATGAATGATTCAAATACGGAGTTAAAGGAAAAACTAAGAATGGCAAGGAGAATTCGCTGGAAACTTTATTTGTTAATCGGGAAAAATAAAGAAAGTGATGAGTTTATAGAAAAAACAGTAGTTTTATGGCAATCTTTAGATAATTTGATGGAGGGACTAACTTTTAACCAGGACTTTCATTTTCTGCTCCAGTGTGAGTATTGGAAACAAGTAATGGAACGCCATCAGGCAGAAATTGAACCAGAGATGTTTGGAGCTAGTAATTATTACTCTGCACGTTTGTGGAGTATGGGAGAAGAAAGAAAAGAAGAGGTGAATTTAAAAGATGTGTTAACCCCTTATTCCTTGTTGATGGATAAAATAAATAGCGCCGAGTATTTATTTCTCACCGCTAAAACGATAAAGTAGACGTATGGACAAGGATCGACTAAAACTGGGAAAGAAAATACTACCCAAACCTCCAAGACTGAAGAAACTGCTAGGACCGAGCTTCATTCTCCTAGGAATGGGTTTAGGAAGTGGTGAAATAATCTTATGGCCTTTTCTGGCCAGTAACTACGGTCTGGGGATTGTGTGGGGAATATTTATTGGTATTACTATCCAGTTTTTCATTAATATGGAGGTAGAGAGATATGCCCTAATCTATGGTGAAAGTATCTTTGTTGGGTTTGCCCGTTTGTTTAAGTATTTACCCCTATGGTTCATTATCTCCACCTTTTTAGGTTTTGGTTGGCCAGGAATTGGACTAGCAGGAATGACAATACTAGGTAGCGCAATGGGTTTAACAGAAATTAGATGGATAACAATTGGAGTGTTTATTTTAATTGGAATAATCCTTTCTTTTGGTAAGAAACTCTATCAAACAATGGAGAATCTACAAAAGGCGACAATTCTTGTAGGTATTCCAATTATTTTAGGTCTAGCCATATATATCACTAAAACGGGCGACGTGATCACCCTCCTCAAAGGATTTATTGGTCAAGGTGAAGGCTACATGTTCTTACCTCACGGTATGCCGATCGGTATCTTTCTGGGTGCTCTAGCCTACTCAGGTGCAGGAGGAAATTTAAACTTGGCCCAGTCCTTCTATATCCGTGACAAAGGTTATGGCATGGGTAAATATGCCGATAAAATTACTACTTTATTACGCAAAAAGGAAAAAACAGAAAGTCGTTTAGCTGGTAACACTTTTGAGATAACTGATGAGTCATTGTCTCGTTTTAAAAAATGGTGGAAATTGATTAACTGGGAACACCTAATCGTGTTCTGGTTCCTAGGATTCTTCACCATGACTGTTTTGACCTTGTTGGCCTACACCACCACCCATGGTTTACCGGGAAATAGTAATGATATTTACTTCGTCATTAATGAAGCTAAAGTAATTGGAGAACTGACTCTACCTCAACTATCCGGAGTGTTTTTAATAGTAACCGGCTTGATGTTGATGTCCACTCAACTAGCAATACTAGATGCAACCAGCCGAATCATGGCAGAGAATGCACTACTCCTAAAACAAGGTAAAGGAGACATCTCCAAAAGCTACTATATAATCCTATGGGCACAAATTCTGTTTGCCATCTTGGTAATCTTACTGGGATATGGCAAACCTAGAGAGTTGATCACTTTGGGAGCAATTATTAACGGCTTTACAATGTTCTCTTACACAGGAATCATTCTTTACTTAAATAACAAAGTTCTACCTAAACCACTACGCCCTAGCTGGATACGCAACATATTTTTGAGTGCCAGTTTTATTTTCTTAGGATACTTTTCTGTAATGACTATTCAGGGTTTGTTCTGACGAGAGAAACACAACTTAAAGATTTTGTGTATTTTAAAATAAATGGTGTGGTATTGGCTTGCCCAAATTGTTCAAGAATTGTTTTTAACCAATATAATTTTTTTCTTAGGAGGTGCACCCCATAGTAAATCAAAATTCCGATCTTCAAGAGTAAAAATCCTAATTCTGCCATCATTTTCACGATTTGCATCTGTACCTAAAACCAGACGTTTACCGTCAACATCCTTGGTGGCCAAGAAAAAACCAACATGACCGACATCAGAATTTTTGATCAGAAAAAGATTGCCTGCTTTCAACTCTTCAATTTTTAATTTCGGATCGGCAATAATAACTCCACCGGTTCGGCTTGAAGCAACTCCACGATGCGATCCTACTAGTATTCGATCTGGAATCAAATCATTTGGGCCTCTAATGGCAGCACCCATATTTATGGGACACTCTGGATATCCTAAGGTTGTCAAAAAATTTACCCACTGAATACATTGCACAGGTTGTCCTTGAATTCTAAGGTAACCGAGTTGATCAATTCCACTTTCCAGTTTCGACGTTAGTAAGCCGTCTTTTTCTTTCTTCCGATACCAGTCAGAGTTTCGTACAAAGGCAGATACGTCAGGACTGGAATTCTGGTCTACACTGTTTAACATCTTCATTAAAGTAAAAGATTCTTGTAGATAAGGACTTGTTTCTATCTCTTTAGAAAAAGGTTCTACATTTAAATCTACGGACGGAAATATTGATTCAATAATATTGTTTGGTTTTTTTTCCTCCCATTTATAATTTCCCACCAACTGGGCACCACCCATCATTTTTTTAATACCGATCTTATAAGGTCTATTTCTACGTCTTGTATCCCGAAAATCCGCGTATTCTTGCTTAACTTCAAATAAACCTCTAGAAGTTTCTTCGGGAGGATTTTTTGTAAATGCAACATTAAGTAGAAGGGTTACATCTGAACTGTATGTGTATTTACCTGTATCTTTATCCAGTATCCCCAGACCATCAGATGAGGTTTCTTCCGTGGGCACTCCGTTGGGAATAAGGCAAAATTTTGGTGAAATATAGCATTCGGCTGGAGGAACCATTCTAAAATCTCTTACACCTTCAGAATCTATCCAAACAGTAGTGTCAGTGATATAAGACTTGGGTGCAAAAGGTCCCAGAGGATACCTTAAATCATGAGCAACCCTTGGTTCTATATATGTATCATCAAAATGTACACCAGTTTTTTCAGCCATGCGATAAATGGCATTGGCTAGAATAGTTGATCCAGCACAGACTCCCCCAGCCCTAACCCTCATATAAGAACTGTTGTATCCTTTAAGATACTGATCGGAGCTTGGAAGTTGAATCATGTTCGTATAAGAGTAAGGATAGCCTTTTTTAAGAGGACCATATTTCTCCTGATATTTAAGGATATTACCAAAAGCCGTAATTAAATTAAATATTTTGTTAGGATAAATACTGCCGTCTCCGACCCAATAAGTCATTCCACCATAAATTTCATCATCTTTTTCTTTAATTCTTTCATAGTTTTTAAGTGCAGGAACATATTTTCCTTTAAAATCAAATTGACCCCGATCAAGAACCGCCGTCATCAAATCGTGTGCTCCCATTGTATCGGGCAAAATTGTTGCCCGAACGATTTCCTGATTCTTGACTTTAGTGCTAGGATCACGAAAATAATAGAAATCATTAAAGCTTAAATTTAAACCTGAGGGTAATTCGTGTATTGCGACTGGTTTGTTTAAATTATAATTTTCATCATAATGAAGAGGAAAGTCCTCTACTACAAGCGAGGCTCCACTGACAAAACTACCTTTACATTTTTCGGTTTTTTCCGACAAAAAAACTAAGTCTTCAACTAACATTGACTCAAGTCTTGGGGCTTGATCAAGTTCAAGATCTAAAATCCGTTTAGGTAATGCTATAGCGCCTAATGTTATACCCGCAGTTTTTAGAAAATCTTTTCGGCTCATGCCAACTTTTTCAACATCTTTATCCATATTAAAAAGTATACTATATTTTCTGAAGACTTCTAATTAAAATAGGTAAAAAAAGTTGTTAACTTTCTTATCAAGTTTACATAGAAATTTTAAGTAATTAGTTTGGACATCGATTACTAAATAACCCTAGAAGTCAAAAAAAGACCCCTTTTTAAACTCTCTATGAGAGAAGGGGTCTAGTTAGACATAGACGGAAATGTTAATGTTATTAAGCCTGAATTATTTAGTAATAATTAAAAGAACTTCTCCTGTTCTAATGTCGATTAATTCGAAAAGAGGAACTTTTTGTCCATCAGGAAAAACAATTTGGTAATCGGAGACACCATCTTTGTATGTATCAAAGAAAAAACGAACCGATCTTTTATCTTGAACTACAATGCTTCCACATATATCCCAAGCTTTTATCTCTGTCTTGCCATCTTTTGTATATTCAAGCTTTACTTTATCACTCCAATTACATACTTCTTGTGGGTTAGAATACGGGGTTTTAGCCTTAATGGCAATGATCATATTGTGTGGAGCTTTAGGCTCAAAAATTTGCGTTCCGAAACCATAAGACTCCATGGTTTCAACTTCAAAAAATGTCAAATCGACGTCCTTAACTACAATAGATCTCTCAATGCCTAATACTGGCGGTTGGCAAAAACAAGATGACAGGGTTAGGGATACGAGAAACAGAAAACTTAGTATAAATATACTTTTACGATTCACGACTGCCTCCTTTTGAGGTGTGTACTAGATTTGGCTTAAAATTATCAATGTACAATTGCTGAGATTGTCGTATTTTATACTCCAATCTAACTTGGTAGGTTGTATCCAACAATATTGAGGAAATCATACATTATAAGTTGAGAACAATCAATATTGATCAAATACTTGACAAGCATACTACTATAAGATATATCTAAATATGTATTTTAGACAGATGTATTGCAATTTTATGTAATGCATCAATTCATGTACATTGACATATTTTTATATCTTAATCGAAGCCCTAATCCATATTCCACAAGGAGGAAGTAATGAATAGAAGAGCTGTAATTACAGTTAGTATCTTGATAGTTTTTTCTTTTTTTGCACCAGCTTGTAGCTTTGGACCAGTGAATTTAACCCTTGGCCCGACACCTACACCGATGCCAACTCCCACACCGATGCCAACTCCCACACCAGAACCAATTTTGGGAATTGATATTCCAATTTCAGTACCCGAATGGGACGTTACCTTTATCTTTGATTCGATCCAATTCCTAGATGGAAAAACTATCGTCGGAACTCGCATCCTTGAACCCCTTGAAGGTTGGTCTGTTGCCGTCCTTAAAGGTCATTACACTGGTGACCTGGGTAATTTGATAGAAAATGGCTGGCTCAAAAAAGCTAATCTCTTTTATATAACACATCTAGCTATTGAATCAAACATTTTTGTCTGGGAAACCGTCCATATCGAAAATGATACTCATGATTTTACCTTTGGATTTTATGTTCTGGACAAAGGACCATATGTTTTACACCACAAAATGGAAGATAATCATTGGGAGGTTGATCTTTCCCCTTTAGTTTCACAATAACACCATCTAACAGTGTAAATCTTTTTAATCAAAGCCCTAATCTATGTTCCACAAGGAGGAAGTAATGAATAGAAAGGCTGTAATTACAGTTAGTGTCTTGATGATCGTTTCTTTTCTTGCACCAGCTTGCACCCTTGGACCAGTGAATTTAACCCTTGGCCCGACACCTACACCGATGCCAACAGCAACACCAATGCCAACTCCCACACCGATACCAACAGCAACACCAATGCCAACTCCCACACCGGAACCAATTTTGGGAATTGATATTCCAATTTCAGTACCCGGATGGGACGTTACCTTTATCTTTGATTCACTTGAGATCAATAATGGGGAAACCACCATCGGAACTCGCACCTTTACCCCCAATGAAAATCGGTCTGTTGCCATCCTTAGAGGTCACTACACTGGTGATCTAGATAATTTGGCAAAAAATGGGTGGCTCGATGGAGATGGACTCTTTTACATAGCAGATCCAACTGATGAATCAAACATCTTTTCATGGCAAACCCTTGACGTCGTAAAGGAAACCCACGGTTTTACCTTTGGATTTTTTGTTCTGGACAAAAAACCATATGTTTTACACCATGAAATTGAAGATAGTCATTGGGAAATTGATCTTTTCTCTTTAGCTTTAAAGTAACACTACCTGACAATGTAAATTTTCAAATAGTGTAGATTAGATCTATCAACAAAAGAGCATACCCCTTTGAGTGTTGATTAAAATTGCTTAAGACGCTGCGAGGTGTGGAGAAATCTACAAAATCCAAACCTCAAAGCGTCTTTTTTATTGAAATAAATAATTGTTTTTAAAATCCGACAACATTAAGTGCTTTTGCATATATTGAGTAGAGTAATTAGTTCGGATATCAATTGCTAGGGGACCACTACAGAAAAAGTTTTTGAGTCCATGCCTGAGCTAGACACGACTTGAGAGTTCAAATATTTTCTTGAAGAACTTTATAATTAAGACTGAAGTAGCATCCAAGTAGCATATTCTCCAAAAGACATACGATTTGGGCTTTTATCACTTGATTTGTGTATATTCTTAAAATAAGGAACCAACGTACCATCTTTATAGCTCGCCAATATTTTAGGATGAATGTAGTATTCTTTGCAAACCGCAACAGTATTACCTAAATTATCAGCCACTTCTTCAATTACTCGAGACACAACTTCTTTTGCCTCCTCTTCAGATCCAGGAATGCCAAAATTATAGAGTGCCGTTCCAGCAATAGTAGTACCTCCCCAAGTTCTAAAGTCCTTAGCCGACATAGCCTCACCAGCAATAGAATGCAAATACTCATTCACATCTTGTGAATCAACCGCACACTTATTTTTATCTTTATCCAGATATTGAAATATCTTATATCCCGGTAACTCAATACACTTCTTAACCGTCTTAGCTACTCGAGGATGACTAACATCCAATTCATGATAGACCCCACTCTTACCTTTAAAATGAAACTTAACAGTATTTCCTTTTACTTCCACATGCTTACTCCTCAACGTTGTTAGTCCATGCGAATCATTCTCTTTTTCATACGACTTGTTCCCCACTCTAATAAAAGTATTCTCTAAAAGCCATACCACCGTTGCTAGAATTCGTTTTCTAGTTAGTTCTTCTTGCATTATGTGTCTATAAACTGTTCTCCTCAGTTTTGGCAATACTTCACCAAAACGAATCATGTTATCAAATTTATTTTGCTGTTGCTCCGCTATCCAATCAGAGTTATAGACATACTGCTTCCGTCCCTTATCGTCATACCCAATGGCTTGAATATGCCCATCATCACTCGGGCAAATCCTCACATCATTCCATGCAGGTGGAATTACCAGCTTTTTTACCTTCTCTATTTCTTCTGGCTTTAGTGGGTTACCGCTTTTGTTGGAATACTGAAACCCTCTTCCCACCTTCTTTCTCGTCCACGTCAGTCCACCATCACTTACATACCGAACTCCATTTTCATTTTTACTCATATACTCAATTATGTCACAAATCAGAAAGTTCTTCGTGGAATTCGATTCAGCAATAAGTTCGTGCAAGACTTCTTGACCTTACACCAAGAAGTGGGGTTTTATAATCATAATAAAATATTATTTCGGACAGTTCTACTACACCATTACCTTGTCTCTTAAACTTCATGATACAATCTAATTCAACTATGGATAACTTTAATCTTCGACCCTATATTAAACCGCTCTCCATCTTCATCTTGATTTTTATTTTACTAACTAGTTCCTTTAGAATAGTGTCCGCCGGAACAGTAAAAATAGTTACCCGATTTGGAAAAGTGACTGGAAGAATGCTCAATCCTGGAGCTCATTTCATATTACCATTGGCAGAAACAACCATCACTTATAATACAAAAAAGGTCACTTACGAAGCCTCAGATCAACCAAAAAGCTCAAGAGCTACATATACCGACATGTCTGTGGACACAACCACAAAAGACGGCCAGCAAATAGAGTTAAACTACACAGTCAGATTTTCAATCGAGCCTAAAAAAGCAGGCTGGATTGCAAATAATGTCGGAACAGAAAACGATGTAGTTGAGAAAATCGTAAAAACAGACACAAGAATTCATGCCAGAAACATTGCCCGAGGATTTAATGCAGCTGATCTGTACACCGGAAACATTACTGAAATGCAAAAAGCTGTTGAAGACTTCTTAAGACCAATTTTTAAAGAAAACGGACTCTTACTAGATGAATTTGGTGTACGAGGAATCACTTTTACCGATGATTACATAAGCGCAATTGAGGCTAAACAAATTGAAAAAGAAAGAGTAATTACAGAAGAAAACATTGCCAGGCAAGAAGATTTTAGAAAAGAAGCCAGAATAATAAAAGCTCAAGGAGAAGCCGAAGAACAAAGGCTCCAAAGACAAACTTTAAACGATGCTTTGCTAATGAAAATGTGGATCGAAAAATGGAATGGTAGTGTTCCAGACGTAATGACCGGCGATCAAGGAAACATGCTATTTCAAATTCCCAAACCCTAAACATCATCTCTAATTTGTATATTTTTACAAAACATATTTGTATATGATTGCATGTCTATACCTAACTAGCCTTGCTGAAATGCCCCAAATCTAGTCCTAAATAACCCATAATATTGCTTTTCTTTCTTATTCTTGATAAAATCGTGCTTGTAATAATCTAATTGATCATCTCAGCCCTTTTACACATAAACCTAGGAGGTTTAAATGCCTACAAAATTAATCTGGTCCGGAATTGTAACTTCAGAAAATATCCACGACACCTTTTTTCACATCTGTGGCGTTCTAGAAGGGAAAACATATTCTGTGGAAAAAAAAACCATGAAATCTAATTCCCATATCCTTTCCCAAACTGATCAAGTACTTCTAGATTCTACTATTGAAAAGAAGGGAATCACCAGTGAAATCTCTATCAAAGGCAATAAAGGTGATGTTCTCATTCTTCAACTCCTCAACCCTCTCCACCCCAAAAGAGATCCTAAATGTCCTTACGTAAAAATCTCAACCGATAAAATTCTGATTGAAAACCAAAATCGGAGAGGCATCAAGGAAAGAGTTGTTATTACTATCAATTCTTGATAGCTTCTCCAAACACCCGGTCTCATGACTAACGTCATGATTCATACCAAACGGGTGTTCTTTTTTTTTGTTTAAAATCAAGAATATTTGGAATAATAGTAAAATACTTCAATGAGAACTCCAAAATCTAAAGTAATTAAACACTTTAACTCCATCGACTCAAAATTAGCCAAGATAATTGATCAGATAAACTTTGAAAAATGGTTTAAAGACGAGATACTCGACTCAAACTTAATTTTCAAATCTCTTTGTCGCACTATAGTAAGTCAACAACTAGCCGGAAAAGCCGCTCAAGCAATCTTCCTTAGATTTGAAGACTTGATGAAAAAAGAAATCACCCCACAATCTATTCTTAATACCAATCAAGAACACATACGAAAAGTCGGCCTATCCTGGGCTAAAGTCAGGAGTGTTACCGATCTTTCTAACAAAGTCGTAAATAAAGAATTAATATTAGAAAATCTTGAAAAATTAGACAATGAAACACTAATTGAAAAACTATCCGAAGTTAAAGGAATCGGGCGCTGGACTGCCGAAATGTTTATGATGTTTAAACTAGGAAGAGAAAATATATTTTCCTGGGGAGATCTGGGATTAAAAAAGGGGATTAATAAATTTGCAGGACCCAAAGAACTTTCCACGGAAGAACTAGAAAAAATTGTAGAAACTTGGAGTCCTTACAAAACCTATGCCGCCATGGCAATGTGGCATCTACTTGATAACCAGTAGTCAAGAGTGCTTGTTTTTTTCTCAAGTGTTAAAATATATCTCACTTGGGTCCGTAGCTCAGCTGGTTAGAGCACCTGCCTCTTAAGCAGGTTGTCGTGGGTTCGATCCCCACCGGACCCACCTATGCGCCCGTGGCTCAATTGGATAGAGCACTTCGCTTCGGACGAAGGGATTGTGGGTTCGAGTCCCTCCGGGCGCACACACAGCGATTCATATTTACTAATAACTTTACAGTTAAGTTTACAATTAAATTTACAAATAACTTTACAATTATTGATCTTTTATGTATAATGAATCAATGTCCAAAACATATCTCCCACAATATCAACTAACCCCAAAACTGGTTAGTTTAATTACCCAAATAGAACGTCTTTACGGCCAAATTGAAGGTTTAAAGATTCCCCAAAAACTGGAATTGAATTTAAAAAGAAACAATCTTATTCAATCTTCACATGCTTCAAACAAAGTTGAAGGTAATCCACTTACTTTGCCAGAGGTAACTAACTTGCTACTTAATGATAGGGTACCGGTTAATCGAGATGAAAAAGAAGTGGTTAATTACTTTGAAATTTTAAGCAATCTAAAAAACTACACCGAAACACCCTTTGGAATTGAACTTTTAAAAAGAATCCACCTTCAGTTAATGGACGGGATAGCCAATTTCGCAGGTAAAATTAGAAATGAAAGAGTAGTGATTGGTAAATTCCATGAAAAAAAGAAAGAAAGCCAAGAAGGTTTTTCGTTAAAAGTGAAACATGAACCTCCTTTTCATAAACAAAAAGAAATTGAAGAAGAATTAAAAAACTTATTTACTTGGGTAAATAGCAAAGATGAAATACCTGCTATTTTAAAAGCAGGTCTGTTTCATCACCAATTAGTATATTTACACCCTTTCGAGGATGGTAATGGTCGAGTAGCCAGACTTTTGACAGCCTTACTGTTCTTAAAACAAGGATACGATATTAATCGCTATTTCATCTTGGATGATTACTATGATATTGATAGAATTCAATATTCAGACGGTCTACATGAAGCCGATAAAGGCAATGTTGCCATATGGCTCGAATATTTTGCCGAAGGGGTGAAATATTCACTACAAAGTGCTTTGTCTAAATTTGAAAATGCAATGAAAACTGTGTCTATAGCTAAACGACCAACAAATAAAGAAAAAGAGGTTCTACAAATAATGGAACGACAACCAGAGATCACTTCAGCAGAGATTGCAAAAAAATTCAAGGTGTCAAGACAACAAGCACACAATCTATTAAAAGCGCTTGTGGAAAAGGGCTTTGTAGAAAGAAAAGGATCTACTAAATCTAGTTACTACGTAATGAAGTAAGATTATTAACCCCTCCTGAACTTGACTTTTCCTTTTCAACCTGACAGCATGGATATAACTGTCCATGATCAAAAAACTACTCGCTTACAGCCTCATTTTTGTCTTTACTATCCAACTTGCCCAGAGTTTGAACTCTCGTCTATTATCCGAAAACAACAACTCCGGCCCTTCTATTCAACTTCCTCTTAATCACATCAGTGATCGTTCTCTCGTCTATGCCGCTTTACCCAGTCAAACTCGTTTAATCAAGACCTCTCTTAAAACAGCCGATGCTCGTCCTGAAATCATCCGTCAGTATCTACAAAAATACCACTCTCCTTTAGAACCCTACGCTGAATTCTTGGTTCAAGCAGCCGACGAAAACGACATGGACTATCGTTGGATGGTAGCCATCGCCCAACAAGAATCAAATTTATGTAAAAAAATTCCACCCAACTCCTACAACTGTTGGGGATGGGGGATATACGGAGACAAGGTTACCCGTTTTGATAATTATGAACACGCCATCACCTCCATCGCTCCTCAATTTAAAGAAAAATTCCTCAAAGGCAACTTTGATGCCGACCCCTTTGCCGTCATGCAAACCTACACTCCTCCATCACAGGGTTCCTGGGCTAATGGTGTTCTTCAATTCTTTTCCGAGCTTGAATAGCTTCAAGATGATAAAATATATCTACTCGTCAGAGTGGCGAAATTGGCAGACGCGCTGGATTTAGGATCCAGTGAGATTATTCTCGTGTGGGTTCAACTCCCACCTCTGACACCCTTAGTTTCATGTTACAATCGCCATCATGGATATAAAAATAGACAAACAAGAAAAAGGCACTGCATACATCAAAGTCAGTGTTCCTACTAAAAAAATAGACGAACTTAAAAGCAAAGCCGTACAAGATCTTGCTTCTCAAGTCACCATTAAAGGTTTCCGTCAAGGTAAAGCTCCTCTTAAACTCTCTCAAGAAAAGATTGATCCTCAAAAAGTAAATCAAAAAATTCTTGATGATATTCTTCAACAAGCAGTTGTCTCCGCTATTAAAGACAACAAACTCGAAATTATTGGTCGTCCTAAACTAGAAGACCTTAAGATAGACAAAACTCCTTGGACATTCACTCTCTGCTTCCCTCTAATGCCTAAGGTCAAACTTGATAGCTACAAAACCAGTGTCAAGAACATTCTTAAAAAAACAGAAAAACAAACCAGAGAACAAAAAATCTCTGCCATTCTTGACTCTCTAATTAAAAAAACCGATATTGAAATCTCTTCTGTTTTAATTGAGCAAGAAGTAGACCACAGCCTATCCCGTCTAATTCAACAAGCCAAATCTCTAAACCTTGAACTCGATGCATATCTCAAGGCTGTTAACAAAACCGTGGACCAAATCAAGACTGAATACAAGACTCAAGCCACCATTAGTCTTAAGGGTGACTTAATCCTTTCTACCATTGCTCACCAAGAAAAAATTACTACTACTAAAGAAGAAATTGAAAAGCTGGCCAAGGCTGCTAACATACCTCCTAATAGGTATCCTGAACTTGAACCTGTAGTTATTCGTCAGAAAACCATTGATTTCCTCTTAAATCTCTGATATTATGGGTTGATACATGGCTCAAATAAACAAAAAAACTACTAACCAGCCCACCCCTCCCTTCATCGAAGTACTAAAACAACGTGCTTTAAACCAATCTTCTCCTGATCAGAATCCCATTGGAACCTCTCTAGAAAACTTCCGTTTACAAAAAGAACTGGAGAAAAAAAGAGTTGAACAGTTTCATCAAACCAGAAAAAAAGAGTGGTCTCAAGTTTACTCTGCTAAAGAAAAGGAGATAGAAAATCATATTCTCTCTGTCCGTGAACAGCTTAAACAGTTATCAAAACAAATCCAGAGAGTTGACAGATCTACCCAAACAGCTATTCAATCTGAACCTGTTGAAATAGGGGAGTATCACCTATCTTTTCTCGAACAACTCCAAGAAAAACTCAAATCTCTATCTCAAAAAATAGCCGAGGCTAACACTTGGTTATCCGTCTACAACCAAAGAGGTAAGAAAAAAGGCTACTACTGGTCACAATTCGCTAAAAAAGGCTCTTCATTCTCTCAAAACCAAGAAAGACAGCTGGCCACCTCCGTTAACTAAGAATTTGGTAAAATACAAGCTAATTGGGCCCGTAGCTCAGCTGGCTAGAGTGTTGCATTGACATTGCAAAGGTCACTGGTTCAAGTCCAGTCGGGCCCACAAAATTTATTTTTGTTAGCACATGCTTATTATACTTTCTGTCTGGGAAATACAGTAAACTAACATTAGATTACAAATTAACTGAAGAAGATGATTAACATTTTGTTGGGTGGTTTGTTCGGAGGAGTTTTAAGAGGTTTATTAGGTATATCTAAAACTTTAGTAACTAAAAAGGAAGAAAGTATCAACTACCCATGGTTTTTCTTAAACATCACTGTCGCAGCGGTCATCGGACTGCTAGCCGCTACCATGATGGGTGGAGACTTTAGAGTCGCCCTACTAGCAGGTTATGCAGGTTCTGATCTACTAGAAGGATTATTCAAACTAAAGTTCAAGGAAAAATTCGAGACACTTACTAAATAGTTTTTTCTGCCCGACCCAAGTCAACATACCTGATAACCATTAGCTTTGGATTGAGGGTTGTTGGTTTGAGGGGAAGGATTAAACAATCCTAGTTTTAATTATGGCGAATTCGCCATAATTAAAAGTCAAGCGGGTTTAAATAGTTACAAAATAAGCATAAAAGAATGGGTAAAGAAAACAAATGCAATAGGTATTGCATCACCACACTCAATAGCACTAACGGGAGAAGGAGAAAGAAAAACTCAATTAGATTGCCATTATTCAAATGAATTCATTAATAGGAAATAAAAAATTAGTTATCAACCCGTCAAGTAATTTTCACTATTGACTTCGGGTATTCTTTGGTTCATATTAAATGTATGGCAAAAGAAGTGGTTTATGCCTTTATTGACAGTCAAAACTTAAACCTTGGCGTTAAAGATCAGGGATGGAATTTAGATTTTGCCAAATTTCGACAATATCTAAAACATAAATATGGAGTTACTAAGGCTTTTTTGTTTATTGGATTTGTTGAAGGAAATCAAAGTCTATATACATATTTACAAAAATCAGGTTATATTTGTGTTTTTAAACCAACTTTATCAATCAAAAAAAACAAGAAAGTAATAATTAAAGGAAATGTAGATGCTGAATTAGTTCTACACACCATGATTGAATATAGAAATTACAAAAAGGCAATTATTGTCTCCGGAGATGGTGATTTTCATTGCTTGATTGAATACCTAGAAAAAAAGAAAAAACTAGCAAAAATAATTGTTCCTAGTAAAAGATATTCTTCATTATTAAGAAAATTTAGTAGTTACATACTTAATGTAAACCTACTTAAAAATAAAGTAAAAATCAGTAGAAAACAGAAATGAGAGGCATTCCCGCGGGATATAACCCTTTGGTAGTCCTCTCATCGTGATACACACATTATATCAAATAATGTCAATTTCTACTACATAATGTATGGGTTGCACACATATTCTCGACACAAAGAATGTTTAAAATTAGATAGATTGTTTAAATGGGATGGAAAAGATTCTTTTGCAAAAATGCGGAGATCAAACTAGATAAAAAAAGAATACGATAGTAGATGAAACAAACTCCTTCTCTTAAAACTATTACTTAAACCAAACACATACCGTACAATAAATATTATGAAACCAAATCCTAATCAACCTTGGTACAAAAACCTTCTCTCCGGCTTTGTTGGTGGTATCGGTTGGGCAGCGGGTGCTTCTATCGGTTTTGCACTTCTCATCACCCTACTTTCATTTCTTTTTAAACTTCTTGGTGGTGTTCCATTCCTGGGATCTTTTGTAGGTCAAGTTGCTCAACAAGCTCAAGAATATCTTCAAACTACCACCACAATCCAGTAAATTGGAGGTAATTTATTAATTATTTTCAAACACCTCCTAAAAACAGGGGGTTTTTTTAGTATCATTTACTTAACACATGTCTAAACCAAAATCAGATCTACACTTAATCCGTCACACGGCTGAACACGTCCTAACCCAAGCCATGGAAAAGCTATACCCTAATCAGATCATCAAAGCCATGGGGCCAGCTACGGATGAAGGTTTTTACTTTGACTTCGACACTAAAGACCTAAAAATCTCTCAAGAAAACTTTGCCGAAATTGAAAAGGAGATGCAAAAGATCATTGATCAAGATCTGCCCTTAACCCGTCAAGAAATCTCCGTTGATGAAGCCAAAAAACTTTTCACTGGTAATTCATATAAACAAGACTGGATCAATCAAGTCGAGAATAGGGGAGAAGCTCTTGTTGTTTACTGGACAGGAAAACCTGGTGATCCTGACTCTTTTGTCGATTTTTGTCTTGGACCTCATCTTAAATCTACTGCCGGTATCAAGGCCTTTAAGCTTCTGTCTGTTGCTGGTGCTTACTGGCACGGTGATGAAAAAAATCAAATGCTCACTCGTATCTACGGAACCGCTTTTGCATCAAAAAAAGAACTTGATCAACATCTTTTCCAAATTGAAGAAGCTCAAAAAAGAGACCATCGAAAACTTGGTCAAGAACTAGAACTCTTCACTTTTGATCCTGAAGTTGGTATTGGCTTACCCCTCTGGCTCCCCAATGGTGCTCGCCTTCGTCAAGCAGTCATGGACTACGCCTCTAACGTATATCTTGATAACGGATACGAACCTGTCAGTACTCCTCACCTAGCTTCCAGTAAACTCTGGCAACACTCTGGTCATGTAGATTTTTACAAAGAAGGTCTCTATGGTGAGTTCTCCATCGAAGATGAAAAGTACCGTCTTAAACCCATGAACTGTCCTTTCCATGTTGCCATCTACAAATTTAAACCTCATAGCTACCGCGACCTTCCTATGCGTCTCAGTGAAATGGGAACTGTTTATCGTTATGAAAGAAGTGGTGTTCTTCATGGCTTAACCCGTGTCCGCGGCTTCACTCAAGATGACGCCCACATCATCTGTACACCCGAAGATCTTGCTTCAGAAGTTAAAAAAGCTTTTGAACTAACACTTGAAATCTTCAAGACTTTTGGCTTTACCGACTTCGAAGTCAACCTTAGCACTAGAGACAAAGAGAACAAGGACAAATTCATTGGTTCTGACAAAAACTGGCAAACTGCTGAAAAAGTTCTCAAAGAAGTAATCAAGGAGGTTGGTTATGGCGACAAGTACGTTGAAGACATTGGCGGAGCCGTATTTTATGGTCCCAAGATCGACATCAAGGTGGCTGACTCCATCGGTCGGAAGTGGCAACTTTCTACTATCCAGTTCGACTTTAATCTACCTGAACGCTTTGACATGACCTATGTTGGTTCTGATGGTCAACAACACGTTCCTTACATGATACACAGAGCCCTTCTAGGCTCTCTAGAACGCTTCATCGGTGTTCTTATTGAACATTATGGCGGAGCTTTCCCCCTATGGCTCTCTCCCGTCCAGGTCTCTCTCCTCCCTATATCAGAAAAGTTTGTTTCTTACGCACAAGGACTTCAGAAAAAACTCAAGTCCGTAGGAATTCGTGTCAAAATCGACAACTCTAACGAGTCCTTAGGTAAAAAAATCAGGCAAGCAGAGGAACAAAAAACTCCTTACATGCTCATTCTTGGCCAAAAAGAACTAGACAAAAAAGCCGTTTCTGTTCGACAAAGAGGGGAAAAAGATCTTGGTCAGATGACTTTTGACGCCTTTGTTGATAAAATACAGGCAGAAATCAATCAAAAATTAATCTCTTAATTCCTCTTGGGCAAGTTTTACCGCACTAATCAATATATTAAATATCCTGAAGTCAGGGTCATCGACGAAACCGGTCAACAGGTCGGTCTTATGTCTTCTATTGACGCTCTTAAGTTAGCTCAAGAGAAAGACCTCGACCTTGTAGAAATTACTGCCAAAGCCAAACCTCCAATTGTTAAAATTATTGACTTCAGTAAATTTAAATACCTCGAGTCCAAAAAGGATCGAGCCGGACAGTCTCGTTCCACTCAAGACACCAAAGAAGTTCGTTTTTCTCCTTTTATGGCTCAAAATGACATCAAAGTTCGCCTCAAAAAGGCTGAAAAATTCCTCAATACTGGAGACAAAGTCAAGTTAGTGGTAAAATTCACCGGCCGACAAATCAGTAAGAAAGATTTTGGCGATAAAGTTATGAGCTACGCTCTTCAAGAACTTAGTTCAATTTCTGAATTAATTCAAGAACCAAAGCTCATTGGTAAACTTCTAATTGCCCAAGTCAAACCAAAAAAACAAATAAAAAAATAAAATGTCTAAAAGAAAACAAAAAACCAGACAGATCGTTGCCAAAAGGTTTAAGATCACTCCCACTGGCAAAGTTATGCGTCGTACCCCTGGCATGCGCCATCTTCGTCGCAAGAAATCTTCTAAAAATATTCGCAAGTATCATCATTATGTCGAAGTAAAAGGTAAGATGGCTAAAAAAATTAAAGCCATGCTTCACAACTAAAATGGCCAGAGTAAAAACAAGTCACCTAAGAAAAAAGAAACACAAGAAGGTCTTAAAACAGGCCAAGGGCTATCGTATGACCCGTAGCCGTCTTTACAAAGTCGCTCATGAAGCCGTTCTTCACGCTGGAGATTATGCTTTCCGTGGCCGTAAAGAACGTAAACGCCAAATGCGTCGTCTTTGGATTACTCGTATTAGTGCCGCTCTCTCAAATCAACCAGACACCCCTTCTTACTCCAAGTTCATTCACCAACTAAGTCTAAAAAACATCAAGCTTAATCGTAAGATGCTCTCTGAACTAGCCATACACCAACCTGAAGTTTTCTCCCAAGTGGTCAAACAGGCTTTTAAATAACTCTCAACAGCTTTCCTCCCTTCTCGGTTCTGTGCTAAGATAAAAATATCATGGGTAGCCTTAAAACTCGTCTAAAAAACATCGAAAAAGACTTTGATCAACAACTCAAATCTCTTTCTGCCCCTCAACAACTAACTTCACTTAAAACATCTTTCCTGGGCCGTAAAGGACACATCAACCAACTATTCTCGGAACTTCAATCTGCAGACAAAGCCAAGTTTGGACAAGAAATAAACCAGCTCAAAAAAGCCATCGAGAAAAAACTCTCTCTTTCAGAAAAAAAACTTCTTCAAAACAAGAAAGAAGACTCTTCTTTTGACCCCACCATCCCCGGCATTACTCCACCCGAAGGCCATTACCACATCATCTCCCAAACAATCGAGGAGGTTGAACAGATCTTTAAAGCCCTTGGTTTTATTCGTCGTCGCTATCCTGAAGTAGAAACCGACTGGTACTATGCTGAAGGTTTAAATATTCCCAAAGACCATCCTGCTCGAGACGATCAAGAAACCTTCTATCTCAAAGACGACGTCGTCCTCACAGCTCACACCAGTAACGGACAACTAAGAGAAATGGAAAAAATCAAAACCCCTCCCATTAAGATGATTAATATTGGAAAAACATATCGTCGCCAAGCTTCATACACCCACGCTCCCATGTTCCACCAATTTGAAGGACTCCTTATTGATCAAGACATCAACATTACTCACCTAATCGGCGTCACCAACTTCTTTGCCCAAAGCTACTTTGGTCCTGAAAGAATCACCAGACTCCGTCCTCACCACTTCCAATTCACAGAACCTTCTTTTGAAGTTGATATTAGTTGTAACCACTGTAAAGGAACCGGAACCATCAACGGCAAACCTTGTCGTATTTGTAAATCTGGCTGGCTTGAACTAGGTGGTGCTGGTATGGTTCATCCTCAAGTGCTCAAAAATGGCGGCATCGACCCAAATAAATACTCTGGTTTTGCTTTTGGTTGGGGAATAGAGCGCATCGCCATGATGAAACATAACTTAACCAACAACCTTCGTGACCTGTACTCCACCGATATTAATTTTCTTTCTCAATTCTAATGGACATTAAACTATCTCACTCACTTCTATCAGAATATCTTAGTACCAAGACTTCACCTAAAGAAATTGCCAACTGTCTCAGTCTTTGTGGTCCAACCGTTGATAAACTTCACGACTCTGTTTACGACATCGAGATCATCACTAATCGTATAGACACTGTTTCTGCTCTGGGTATTGCTCGTGAAGCAGCCGTCATCCTACCTCAATTTAAACACTCTGCCAAACTTAAAAATGATTCATACAAGCTAAAACTTTCCTCACTCGGTAAACTCCCTTCATCCCCTCCACTCAAACTAGTTGTCAAAGACAAAGGAATTCTTACCCGTTTTGCCTGCATTGCTTTAAAGAATGTCACCATTAAACCCTCCGATACCAAAACCCAAAACCTTCTAAAAAACCATGGTCTTAGACCTCTTAATAATGTTGTCGACATCTCTAATGAAATCACCCTTCGTTTAGGTCAACCTGTTCATGTGTTCGATCTCGACAAAATCAAAGGTAAAAAAATGACTGTTCGTTACAGTCGTTCAGGTGAAAAAATCACCACTCTTGACGGTAAAACTCATCTCCTTAAAGGTAAAGACATCATCATCGAGGACGGAGAGGGGAGACTTATTGACCTAGCTGGCATTATGGGTGGTTCTCTTAGTGAAGTTGATTCTAAAACAAAAAATGTCCTTTACTGTATTCAGGTTTATCAACCTCAAGCCATTAGACGAACCTCCCTCTATCTTCAACAAAGAACTCTAGCTTCTCAAATTTTTGAAAAAATTCCTGACCCTGACATCGTCATTCCCGCCCTCATTGAAGGCACTCAAATGCTTCAAAAACGAGCTGGAGGAGTCATCTCCAGTAACTTGCTTGATTACTACCCTAAACCTTTAAAAAAGAAGATTGTCACCATCGATCTTAACTGGCTCAATCGTTTTGTTGGTATCATCATTCCTCCCAAACAAGTCATCTCCATTCTTAAAACACTAGGTTTTATTGTCAAAAGAAAATCTTCTTCCCTTACTTGCCAAGTTCCTAGCTGGCGCCATCAAGACATTAGTATCAAACAAGATCTAGCTGAAGAAATTGCTCGAGTTTATGGTTACTTCCGTCTTCCTTCTAATCTACCCACAACCCAACTTAAATCATTTACTCAAGAACCTTTACTTTACTGGGAAACCCAAACAAAGAAAATCCTCAGCCTTTCCAGTTTTACCGAGATATACAACTCGTCTCTGGTTTCAGAGAAACTCTTTTCTCAAGTAGGTCTAGAAATAAAACCTTCTCTTAAAATAAAAAATCCTTTAACCCAAGACCAGGCCTATCTTCGCCGTAGTCTCATTCCCCAGATTCTCGACAATCTCTCTCATAACCAACCACGAGTTAAACAACCGCTAAGAATTTTTGAACTTTCCAACATCTATCTGCCCCAAAACAAAAACCTACCAGAGGAACACTCAATTCTTGTTTACGCCACCGATAATGATGACTATCGTCACCACAAAGGCTACTTTGAACACTTAGCTAAAAAACTTCACCTCAAAAATCTTAACTACCAAACCCAACACCACTCTTCTCCTCTCTGGGACCAGTCTCAAACAGTCGAAGTTTATTCTGGCAAAACCTTCCTTGGTCTAATCGGAAAAATTAAATCTCAAGTCTGTCATCAACTCAAACTTAAAGGAAACATCTACCTTACTAACCTTGATTTCCAAGTCATCTCTGAACTGGCTAGCAATCAACACAATGTTAAATCTTTAATTCAACACGCTCCCATAATCGAAGACATTAACTTTAGCTCCACCACCCCCGTCAACAACTTAATAAAAAAAATTAAAGACTTCTCTCCCCAAATTCAACAGGTTACCTACATTGATAGTTATAAAGATAAACACACCTTTAGAGTCATTTTTAATGATCCTAAAAAAAGCTTAACCCAAAAACAGGTTAACTCAATTAAAGAAAAACTTCTCCAAAAACTTACTTCTAAGAAAAAGAAATAGTAAATTACTCTTCGACAACTTCTTCGACAACTTCCTCACCCCAGTCTTCATTCATGCCAAATTCATGCACCCTATCACTCTCTCTTCCATCCACATCTCTAGCTAAAACTCTAATTGTGTACTGACCATCTGCTAATATCATATTCTCAATAAGATATGGAAGGGACTCGAACTTTGTTTCTTCCACATCATCAATATAAAGCTTTGCCCAATCTATTTCTTTATCACTACTAACCTCAAATCTTATTGTTACCGTTTCACCATCAACTCTACTTTTATCTCCTGGAGAAGTAATCTGCACATCAATTCCTTCACTTGCCTCACAATACTCAGTCGGCACTTTATACTTATCATCAGCCTGTCGACTAATCCAACCATCTATCGCTTTTTGCCACAAGTCCTTGTCCGTTAAAGGATCACTCTCCCTTATATAAATTACTTCTTTCTCTTCATAATTTCCCTGAGCTACCTGAAGTATTCCGGCCAACTTATCTGTTTGACCTTTACACACCTTAATTTTTTTATGAATTGGATCTTCTTCATTCGACAAAGTACCACTAATTATCCAGTCTACATAACTGCCAAAACCATCATGGGCTAAATATCCCGAAACCCCATCCAACTCTACTTGCTCCACACCACTTGGCACTTCCCAAGGTCGATCAGCTTTTTTTGCTAAAACTTCTAGCATTTCTTTCCTCCATATTGGTGAAGCTCCAGACACACCACTCGCCACACTTTTCATTGCCGAGTTATCATTATTACCCACCCATACCCCCACAATCCTGTCCCGAGTCCAACCAATCGTCCAGTTATCCCTCATATTATTAGTTGTTCCCGTCTTTACCGCCACCGCTCTATCACCCATATTCAAGTAAGAATTAACTCCAAAAGTAATCAATCTAGCATTATTGTCAGACAAAATATCATTAATCAAAAATGCTACTTTTTCATCCAAAACTTTGTCCTGTTTTACCGGCTTATGCTCATAGACTACTTTTCCATCTGGATCTTCTATTTTTAAGATAAATACCGGCTCTACCTTACTTCCACCATTGGCAAAAGCAGAATAGGCAGTAGCCATCTCTAACAACTTGATTTCACCTCCACCCAAAGCCATCGATAAACCCAAACGAGACAGATTTTCCCTGGTTGGCTCTAAACTATTCAATCCCATCTTATATCCCTGACTTAAAACATCTTTAACCCCCACTAAAGCTAATAGTTTTACCGCTGGTACATTAATAGAACTGGCTAAAGCATCTCTCAAGTGCAACAACCCATGCTCTTCTCCGTCATAGTTCTTGGGTTCATAAGGTGTATTCTCATCTTTACCTGGAAACTCAGTCACTGTGTCCATCAACACGTTCGAGGGATTGTATCCCTCACTAAAAGCTGTAGCGTACACCAACGGTTTAATGCTTGACCCTGGTTGTCTCAATCTGGTCACCACATTTACTTCACCATCTATCTCTTCATCAAAGAAGTCTTTTGATCCCACCATCGACAACACCTCTCCATTATTAGTGTCTACAATCACCGAGGCTCCATTAGTAATATGTAAAGAATCATTTACCTTAGATATCTCCTTCGCCACAATTTCCTCTGCTTCAGCTTGCAAATCCCAGTTCAAGGTTGTTGTAATCTTCCACCCACCTTGATCTAACATTTCTTCTCCATACATCTCTTCCAATAAGTCTCTGACATGCATCACAAAATGACCTGCGTGAATACTTGTTCCTAAAGCCTGAAACTCTACCTCAGGTAAACTTGCCAATACCTCAGCCTCTATTTCATCATTAATGTATCCGTCTTCATTCATCCTTCTAGCCACCACAGTTGCTCTAGCAATATATGCCTCTGGATTATTACCATAAGGAGAGTATCGTGTTGGAGACTGAGGCAAACCAGCTAAAACCACCGACTCAACCAAGTCTAGTTCTGAAACCTCTTTGTCAAAAAACATCTCCGCCGCCGCCGCCACTCCCCAAGCAGTTCCACCATAAGGTGTTTCATTAAAGTACATCTGTAAAATCTCATCTTTACTAAACCGACTTTCTATTCTAATCGCCAAAACAAACTCTTTTATCTTACGTACAACAGTTCTTTCACTCGTCAGTAAAGCATTCTTAACCAACTGCTGAGTCAGAGTTGAACCTCCCTGAGCTCTACCAGTAGTAAACAATCTTAAAATCCCTCTGGCCATTCCCATCAAGTCAAACCCCTTATGTTCATAAAAATCCTTGTCCTCCACCGCCACCGTTGCTTGTTTAAAATACTCCGGCACTTCCTCAATCGGAGTAAACTTCCTATTCTCATCAACATACAAATCAAACAGTACTTCTTCACCTTCCCTGTCTAAAATCACCGTTGAGTAACCACTCTTTCTTTGTACTTGATTAGGATCAGGTAAATCTCGTGCAACCCATATGAACAAAATCAAAACCAAAACCACACCTCCTACTGCCCCCAAAAAAGCTATCTTTCCCCAGTTAAATCTAACCAACCACTTCTTTAAAAACGTCCATCTCTTCTCCAACCACCACCTAATTTTGTTACTTTTTCTCCGATACATTATCTCTATCTTACTACATCACCACACCTCTTTTCCTTCTATATAATTCATGTACAATACAAAGTATGAGCCAAGACAAAATCAACGACATTCTCACCCGAGGAATCGCTAACATCATCCCCAGCAAAAAAGAGCTTGAAAAAGCTCTAAAAACAGATAAAAAACTCAATATTTACATGGGTATTGACCCCACCGCTACTCGTATTCACATTGGTCACGCCTTTCCTTTACGTAAACTACAAAAACTATCCGAACTTGGACATCACGTTACTTTTCTCATTGGCGACTTCACCGCCAGAGTAGGGGATACGTCTGACAAAGACGGTGAACGTCCAGTTCTCACCCCCAAAGAAATTAAAGACAATTTTGCTACCTACAAAAAACAAGCTGAAAAATTTCTCGACTTCTCTAAAATTGACATTCGCTACAACAGTGAATGGTTATCAAAACTCACCCTTACCGAAGTCATTGAACTTCTTAAACACTTTTCAGTAGGCGACTTTATCTCTCGTAAACTCATCCGTAAACGTCTTGATGCTGGCAAAAGAGTTGCCCTTCAAGAAATGATCTACCCTGTCATGCAAGGTTATGACAGTCTTAACCTTAAAACAGATCTTCAAATCGGTGGTACCGACCAAACTTTTAACATGCAAGCTGGTCGCACCTTGATTAAAAACGTCGACAAACGCCCTTCTTTCGTTCTCACTAACAACTTCCTTACCGGTACTGACGGACGTAAAATGAGTAAATCTTGGGGCAACGCCATCTGGGTTGAAGACAAACCAAAAGATGTCTATGGCAAAATCATGTCAATTAAAGACGATCTTATTCCCGAGTACTTCACCTATGCCACTGAAACACCCCTTAAAGAAATAGAATTGATTGAAAAAGATCTTAAGTCTGACAAAGCTTCTCCTCTAGAAACCAAGAAAAAACTAGCTCTCACTGTCACCACAGAACTTTATGATGAAAAAAAGGCTCAACAAGCTCAAAAACAGTTCGAGTCGGTTTTTCAAAAACGCCAACAACCAAAAGACATGCTTACTTATGCCATCAACCAACCTACCCCTCTCAGAAAAATCCTTCTAGATCAAAACTTGGTTGACTCTGGTGCCAACTTTAAAAGATTAGTTTTTCAAGGAGGTATTCAAATCAATGGAGAAAAAGTTACCGACCCACAAGTTGTCATTTTGCCAGACCAAGAAAACGTTATTAAAATCGGTAAACTAAAGTTTCTTAAAATAATTTTTGAAAACAAAGAATAATTTTTATCAATCACTTACTTAACGATGAGGAAAAAAAAGAAAAAACTAATCACCCGTATCTTCATTATTCTTGGTCTCGCTGGACTTATTCTCAGTGCCCTCCTGCCTCTAGCCTATGTCCTCTAAGGTATACCAGCTCAAAGATCCTGTTACCGCCATTCCTGGTGTAGGTGATAAGTTTCAACTTAAACTTAAAAGATTAAACATCTCCACCATCATCGATCTACTTGATCACTATCCTTCTCGATTTCTTGACCTAACTACACCCACCAAAGTTAGGGGTTGCCCTATTAAAAAAATCATATCTCTCAAACTTACTCTTGATCCACCCAAAACCTTCTACTCCCGTACAGGTAAACTTATCACTCAAACAACCGGATATGATTCTTCCGGAGACATCCTTCTTACTTGGTTCAACTCTCCTTTTATTAGAAACATCATCAAACCCAACCAAACTTGTATGGTCATCGGTCAAGTCTCTTTTTTTGCTGGTAAAAAAAGCTTAATTTCTCCACAAATCGAGTCTCTCTCTGGTCAAAAAATTCACTCTCAAGGTTTTGTTCCCATCTATCCTCAAACCCAAGGAGTCTCCTCAAAATGGCTCCGTAGTAAAATTGATCTCATTCTTAAAAGTACCACCATCTCTGACTCTCTCTCTTCTAGCATAATCAAAAAACAAAATCTCCTATCCTTATCTCAAGCCTACCAACAGATTCACTTCCCTGACAAACTCGAAACTCAACAACAGGCAGACAAAAGACTCGCTTTTGATCAACACCTAAACATATCCATCGACAACATTAAATACCAACAAAGTCTCCCTCCTTCTATCTCCATATCTCCTTCAGACAAAACCCATCTACAAAGTCTTAAAAAACTTCCTTTTAAACTTACTCCTGATCAAAAAAAAGCCATTCAAGATCTTTACCAAGACCTAAGGTCGCCTCAAGCAACCCATCGCCTAATTCAAGGAGACACTGGTTCAGGTAAAACCGCCACTCTCATTCTCACCGCCAATCAATGTCTCCAACAAGGATACTCTTTTGCCATTCTAGCCCCAACTCAAATCTTGGCCGAACAACACACCTTTACCTTCAAAAAACTCTCCCTCTTTCCTAAACAAATCCAACTCGTTACTGCTCAAAGTAAAATTAAAACCACAAACAAACCAACCATATTCATCGGTACCCATGCTCTTTTAAATCAACTTCCCAACAAACTCAAACATCCAGTTGCTCTCATCGCTATCGATGAACAGCATAAATTTGGTGTCAATCAAAGACAAGCTTTAATCGAAAGAAACCCTTCTCCTCATATGGTTAACCTTAGTGCTACCCCCATTCCTCGCACCATTGCTCTAGGTATTTTTGGTGAGATAAATATCTCCACCATCAAACACAAACCCAAAAATCGTCAACCAGTTACCACTTGGCTTATGGATCAAAATCGCCTTAAAAAGGGTTACACCTGGTTAAAACAACAGCTAGAAAAAAATCAAAAAGTCTTTATTGTTTGTCCCAACATCAAAAAATCTTCCATTGCTGACTCTATCGAAACCCTTTTTCCTTTTTATAAAGAACAGTTCTCCTCAGTCGCCACCGTTCTGTCTCTACATGGTCAAATGAAACCAGAAGAAAAAACCAAAACCATCAAACGCTTTAACCAAACCAAAAAGGCCATCCTTGTTTCCACCTCCTTAATTGAGGTTGGTATTGATATCCCTGACGCCAACATCATCATCGTTCACTCCGCCGAACGCTTTGGTCTCGCCCAACTCCACCAACTACGTGGACGAGTTGGTAGGGGAGAAAAGGCCAGTTTTTGTCTTATTATTCCCTTTAAAGATGACAACACCGAAAAAGACCGCCTTCAACTACTTACCAAACACCATACCGGCCTTAAACTGGCCCGTCTTGACCTTCAGTTACGTGGAGCAGGGGAGTTGTTTGGTCTAAAACAACACGGACACCTTAAAACCCGCCTCAAACACTTCTGGGACCGTTCCCTTTATCAACAGGCCAAGATCTCTGCCATGAAAATTATTTCCTCATCAAAATAAGCATTGCTAGCCCAGCCTCAGAATGTTAAAATACACACATTCGTCTTTAATTAACTTACATCATGGCCGCAACACCAAAAAGAAAAATTTCTACCGCCAGACAAGGCAAAAGAAGAGCCAACATCAGACTTAAGCTTCCTACTTTGGTAAAATGTCCTAAATGTGGCAAACTTAAACGACCTCATTTTATCTGTCCTCATTGTCAAACAAAATAAAATAAAACTTAGTGAAAACTGCCCAAGACCCTCGACATCTTCGTCGTATTAAAACCTTTAAATCACTCTTTGCTCACAGCTTTATCGAGCAAGAACTTTTTAACGACCTTTCCAAAAAAGTTAATGAAAAATGTCCCCAAATAGATCCCATCATTGAAAAATCTGCTCCTGAATGGCCTCTAGCCCAAATAAACAAAACCGACCTTGCCATTCTTCGTCTAGCAGTTTACGAACTCCTCTTTGAAAAAGAAACTCCTGCTAAAGTTATTATTGACGAAGCTGTTGAGATCGCCAAAGATTACGGCAGTGAAAACAGTGGTAGTTTTATTAACGGCGCTCTGGCTTCAGCCCTGACCCTTACTGGACGCGATACTGAATTCAAAGACAAGGCTGAAAAAAAACCAAAAAAGAAGAAGGTGACAAATCAAACAAAAAAAGGGAAAATATAAAATAGTCAACAAATCAATCTTACATATCTTATGAACCCTTTCAAAAAACTCGACCTACTTCAAAAAAAAATTGGTTATCAATTTAAAGATATCTCTCTTCTTGAAGAAGCCCTTACTCATCGTTCTACCTTAAACCTTCCTAATGTTGAAAAAAGCTATGAAAGGTTAGAATATCTAGGTGACGCTATCCTGGAAAGTCTTATTTCTTCTTATCTTTTTAAAACCTATCCTGACAAAAATGAAGGCTATTTAACATCAGCTCGCTCTGTTGTTGTTCGTACCGAATCTCTAGCTGACTTCGCCAAAAAAATTAATCTTGATAGTCATGTTTTTATTAGTCGAGGTGAACAAAGTGGTGGGGGTAGAGAAAACCTTTCAACTTTAGAAGACATCACCGAAAGTCTCATTGGTGCCATCTACATTGATGGAGGCATTGAGGTTACTCAAAAATTCTTTGACAAAATATTTATTCCTCACGCTAAAAAAACTCTTTCCTCTAAACCCCTTAAAGACTCCAAGTCTATTCTTCAAGAAAAAGCCCAATCTCAAAAACTATCAGGCCCCATCTACAAAACTGTTGAAGAAAATGGACCAGACCACGAAAAGATCTTCACTGTTGCCGTCCATCTTGATGGCAAACAGGTTTCCACCGGAAAAGGTAAAAATAAACAAGAGGCAGAGCAAAAAGCTGCCCAAAAGGCTCTAAAATTGGTATAATACGCACATGCTTAAAATTAAACTACAACCCACCGGCAAAAGAGATCAACGCTACTATCGTATTGTTGTTGCTCCTGATCGCTCTAAATTAACTGGTCAATACATAGATAAACTTGGTTCATATGATCCTAGTAATCCAAAAAACAAACTTCAAGTAGACCTCAAACTTTATCAAGCTTGGCTCAAAAAAGGAGCCCAGCCTACTGATACCATTAAAAAATTAATCGAAAAAACAAATGAAACAACTCGTCGAATACATAGTTTCTAATCTAGTCAATCACCCTGAAGACGTTGTCATCGAAGAACAGTCAACCGATGATGCTGAATTCACTCTTATTAACATTCAGGTTAATCAAGAAGACATTGGTCGTGTTATTGGCAAATCCGGCAAGGTAATCAAGGCTATTCGTCAAATAGTTCGTATCGCCGCTATTCAAAAAGGTCTTAAAGTTCGTGTCGATCTAATCGATCAAAACGCTTCAGCTCCTCAAACTGAAGCTCCTCAAGCCAAAGAAGAGGTTTTAGAAACTGAAGCTCCTCAAGCCAAAGAAGAGGTTTTAGAAACTGAAGCTCCTCAAGCCAAAGAAGAGGTTTTAGAAACTGAAGCTCCTCAAAAAGAACCTGTTAATGAAAATGAAACTGCCAAACAAGTTTACCCAGAAGCAGAAACCCTCGAAACCGAACCAAAAACCAAGTAATTTTCTTTAATTTCCAAATAAGCCAGAACTTCTTCCTGTTGGTAACTCTAAGCTACCATCTTGTATTATTAGATTTCCTGGCCTGTACCACTCTTTAATATCTTCAAACAACGCCAACTCAGCACTACTCAACTCAGCAATAGACTCTGTTCCCACTTCTATTTTAGGTAATTCATAAAACTCCAGCTTCATCTCTAAACGAGATACATCTTGACTACTTATTACCCTAGACACTTGGGAAATAGACATATCCGCCACAGTAGAGAAGGGGAGACTGCCATCTAGGCTATTTAAAAACTTAATTAGGTTACTCGACATACCAGACACATTCAAACTCACTTCATGTCCCTTTACCTTTACAACCTTAACTTCCTCTTTCACACTCTTTTTTTCCTCTTCATCTCCACTCACCACTCCACCACCTTCAAAAACATACGACTCCATTGAAACTAACGACTTTCTACTCAAATCTTTCAAACTCACCAATATATAGTCTGGTCTAAAACTACCCGGTATAGCTAACTCTAATCTTTCTACCCCAGCAGTATCATTAACCAAGTCCACCCTGTCTAATCTACCCACCGCCGCCAACAAACCTTCATATGTTTCCTCTTTTATTTTCACCTTCTTCTCTTTAGTAACCACATCAGAAAATTTTGGCCAAATAAACAACATCGACACCAGTAGGGCAAAAATAAGCCCTAAAATACTGTATGTTAATTTTTTCAACACCTTTTCATCCATCCACTCCGGCAACACCATTCCAAACAACTTTTTACGTTCAATCTTAGTTTTGTTAGCCATTTACTTAATTCTGCCAATAATTCTTAATAAATACTCACCGATACCATTCCTATTTACCCCCTGTTGTTTTAATCCACTAAACAAAGAATCACTCTCTTCTAAATCTAAATTAACCAATCTCTCTTCAAGATCTCTATAAATATCTGTATCTTCTGCCTTTAAAGTAAAGGCAATATCCTCTTTATTTACAAAGCTAATTGCCGCCAAACCGGCTCCAGAAGGTAACCAACTACTAATCTCTGATAAATAAGCTGTGTACTCATAACTATCTTCCCTTTCCTTCAAAATAAATTCTAGTCTTCTCTTCACCCCATCATACTTAACCATCTCTTCTTCTCTACCACTCAAGGTAACTTTTAAATTACTAATCTTCTTATCTAAATTATTTCCTTTCCATGATAAATAAGCTGTTCTTCCAGTCAAAAAAACAACCTGCAATAAAAAACCAACAAGAGTTATACCCGTAACCCACACCGAGATCTTCTTCAACTGATCGACTCTCTTTATCGCCGTCTTATCTTTTCTAACTAAATTTATCTTTACCATTTAATCTTCATTAATTGTCAAACCTCTAACCACTCCAAATACCGGTCCCAAATTTTTACTTTTTTCTGCCACCTTTACTCCTTCAAAACCATCAGCTAACACCACCTCTAAAGCTAGATTATCCACCAAGAAAGGCATCAAACCCTTTAAATAAGCACTACCTCCCGTTAAAACCAGCTTACTCAACTGTCTTCCTGTCTCAGCCACAGCAAAAGCAGACATGACCTTCTTAATTTCCGTCACCAAATTACTCATCAAACCACTAGTCGCTTGCACAATCTTACCTTCAACCTGAGAAGGGTCTATTCCATAAACTCTCTTATACTGCTCTGCTTGAGACAAGTTCAGCTTAAAACTCTCAGCAATCATTCGTGTCAAAGCCATTCCTGCTATTGGTATTACATGAGTATTAAAGATTCTCCCACCCTCACTAATAGCCAACTTTGTAGCACTTGCTCCCATATCCATTATTAATATCGTTTCCTCCTTATACTTGACTCCTCCAACTCCTCTTACTAAAGAAACCACCTCATTTTCCACCCTCAAAGGTTCTAGTCCTACTAAAGCCAAAAACTCAACATAAGACTGAGACACATTTTTAGGAATAGCTACCACCAACACTTGAATTTTCTCAGCTCCTGTATTTTTTTTAGGTTTATACATCACCGCCCAAGAAGTCTCTATCTTATCTGGAGGATAGGGGACCACTTGATCAAGTTCCCACTTAATACTCGAAGCAATCTCTGGTGTCGACATCACCGGTAAACTCATCACTCGAGTAAACACCTGAGACTCCGGTACTGACATTATTACTGTTCTAGTCTTTACCTTGCTCTCTTTTATTAAACCAGACACCGCTTCCGCTAACTGATTCTTCTCTTTTGGTACCAGATTTAAATCATTCTTTCCTATTGGATTAACCGCCATACCTATAGACACTACCTCTTTACCCTTAACTTCCAAGAGTTTTATCGAACTACTTCCAATATCTAATCCAAAATGGGCAGGCATACTTATAAAATTATACTAACTTTTACTCCTACTGTACTAGTCCTGAATTACTGTACAGCACATGATCAAAAACCGCAGGCACCCTTTCTTTTTCCTTCCTCAACTCCACAGTTCTAACTGTATTAGTATCCTGCGCTACACCTGTTGAAGAAATAACTACTTGTTGATCAGGTAAATCTCCTCCTAAAGGTTCTATTCCCAACATCGTTGGTTCATAAAGTACCATCACTCTAAAAAACACCGTATTTAATTCACTTGAATCTACATCAAAGAGATTCTGAAAACCCACCGAACTAAAAACATAGCCCTGATCACCAGCTATCTCATCAAAACCATTATCAGCTCTCCTGTCAGTATCACTTTCTATCGTCGTATAGTTTACTGAATAAACACCTCCTGAACTATCATAACGCGCAACCTTTAAAGCCGCTCCTGCTTGACTAGAAAAATAAATCCTTAACTGTGTTGGTTTATCAACCGCTCCGTCTATAGCAACCTCCATCACATCTCCAGGTTGCACTAAACCTGCCGACACAAAACCACCATCACCCACATAATCATAATCTGCCACATAGTTAACATCTCCAACTGATCCTTCCGTATACTCTTCATTAAACAAGGCTTCTTCTACTCCAGACTCAGCCCCTTTCAAAGCCTGAACTCCTTCAATATCTCGACTCTCTGTTCTTAAACCAACCGTAGTTCTACTAGCCAAAGACACAGCCAAAGTTCCTACCACCGTAACCGCCAAAACAACAATCAAGGCTACTTGTCCCTTTTCATTTTCTCTTCTCATACATTTATCATACTCAACTTATCTACTAACTTCCAACTTAGTAACCACTATTCCTTAACAGTTCTGTCAAGGAAAAATCTTTACTCTCAGACACTTCATCGGCTTGATTCAACCAACCAGCAGTAAACTCCATCTCTACCTGATCTTTTTGTCCCGCCTGACAAGTCCAGGTAAACAACAAATTTTCAATCTGCAGTCCATCTGCTGCCAAAAACACATCTCCTAAACCTGCAGAACTTGAGGACAACTTATCATCCACCATCGAAACAGTTGTCTGTCCACTATCCACCATGGTTAATATCAATGTTTGCCCTGTCACTCCATCATCACCAGCCGCCAAACAATCATCCTTGTCTAAACTGTCTAAAGACACCACTTCTCCGTGACGAATTAAAAAAGATGTTGAGTTCATCATCTGTCTTGCCCCACTATCCAACTCTAAAGCAATATCTGCCTTTGCTCCTCCTCTCAAAGTTTTATAAAAAGCCATCATTCCCGAACCCAAAACTATCAACAAAACTCCCGTTACCATCAATAGCTCCATTAATGAATATCCTTCTTCTTTTTTTACCATAAGCCTTTAAGTAATAATCTTGATACCGACACATCTAAAATAGAATCACCCTCTTGCCAAGACACCTCCACCGTCACCTCAACACTATCCGCATCAGCCTCCGTGTAATAAACCTGACAATCATACTCTTCTATATCACCCAACGGACCACAATCATAACCAACAAATCCTGTATCAAAAAAGGAACCTATTGTTCTCTCCTTGTCTTCAATAATTTCCGCCAACTTCTTTTCCGCCAACTTAGTCGCTTCTAGTTGATCACCAGCCACTCTTACATTCTTAATCGAATGAGTCGAAACTCTTACCGCCGCCACCAACACCAACATTATCAACGTCACCGCAATCAAAACCTCTAGTAAAAACTGTCCCTCACTCGACTTCTTCATATATTCAGTCTAGCATCAACAGCCTTCTTCATCATACTCTGGACCACTCACCACCCCGCTTATTCCTATTTCCAAATAGTAGAGATGTCCTGACCCACACAAATCAATTCTTTGAGATGTCGTTGTTCCTTCCGGAACCTTGACCGTCATCGAGGTAGGGGAGTTATTAAAATTAGCACTCTTTAACACATCTATAACATTTTCTTCACTTCCCACACTACAATTTGCCGTTACTTTAATAGACCTTTCATTCTCTCCCACACCATACTCAATCGAGTAACTACTCAATCCTGTACAGCCATCAGGCACCTCAACCGCCGTCGCTTTGTTTATCACCTGTCTTATCTCCGCCGCCAAACTTCTACTATCATCCAGTACATTTCTTTTTTCTCCAAAAGGTATCAAGGCCACCAAAGAAGCACCAATGAGTACCGACAAGATTCCCAACACCACCACCATCTCGATCAAACTAAAACCTTTATTCATGGATTAATATAACTGCACTCTTCTTCACTCTCTAAAGTACAAGTCAATGTGTACGTCATATTGCTTCCACCCGGAATATAAACATAACTTCCTTCTTTAGGATCACCCGGCACTGGATTTAAATACGTCGTACCACCAATACCAATACTCTCACCCTCAGTCACCGATAGGGGATAACTGCCATTTTCTGATCGATAAAGTTCTAATGCAGCCCTAATTGTTTCCATGTCTGTCCTTCTTCGTGTATCTCTTGATCTTCGGCTAATACTGGTATATCCCACGGTTGCTGCCGCCGTCATTAGGGCAGCAATAGTTATCACCACCAACAACTCTATAAACGTAAAGCCTTTTTCTCTTTTCATTGTAAGTTTCCTACACAATAATAATCCAAACTTGCTCCAGTCCAACTACAACTAGTATCAGCCGCATTACCTGTATCCTCTACCTCCATTGTGGCACAAATACAATAACTGGTCGCCGCACAAGCATTCATACCATCATAAGCCACACCAGAAGGATCAGTTGTTGGCCAAGCACTTTTAAGATAATCAATCGCATCATTACAGTCTCCAGTAGGGTAAACATAAGAATTCTCCACGTAATACTGTTCCAAAGCTTCCTGCATCGCTTTAGTATCCGCTCTCCTTCTCGTATCTCTTCCTCTTTTCTGAGCCGAGTTATAACTAACCGACAACATTCCCGTCAGCATTCCTATTATCCCAATAACCACCAACAACTCTAGTAACGTAAAACCTTTTTCTTGTTTTTTCATTTTATGGTTCCATTAATGTATAACTAGTTCCTTGCGTACAAATCACCTCATTGTCTGTCTCATCTTTAGAGACATCTGACTCATTTTCTAAACAAGATATTATCGTGTACTTCAAAGAGTCTCCACTATCTAAAGTATAAACATAGTCTATCCAACTTCCATCTGTTCTTTGTTCTCTAGGATCCGTTGGTATATTCTTCATGTACTCTCCATCAACCAGGTCATCTTCCCAAGTGGCCGTATCTGCATAAACCTGTACTCTCTGGTCATTCTTGTACAGCTCTAAAGCATTCTGAATCTGTTTCAGGTCACTCTTACGTTGCACATCTCTAGACCTCTCTCTGGCTTGCTGAAAATTAAAACTAGCTAAACCAGCCAAAACCCCAATGATAGAAATTACTACCAACAATTCAATTAACGTAAAACCTTTTTCTTGCTTCATTTTTAGTCGGGATAAATTACCCCTGAATTACTTAATTTATAACCACAATTAGCCTCACCACACTCACTTTCTGGACCATCACCACTAGCATTCCAACCAGTAGTATTAAGAGTGGCATCTTGATCATTCTCTAACACCGAGTACAAAGCAAAATCTTTATCATCCGTCTGATAGTAATACTCATAACCACTACTCGGATCTGTCGGCAACTTCTTCATATATATCACCTCTACACCTCTAGGATAAGCCTTAAACTCACTCTCCCAACTACACTCCGCCACCACTGCTCCAGCCACATCCTGACACCCCACAATCAACCCCCCACTTGCACTGGGGTACACTCCAAAATCCTCGTTATACAGTTCTATGGCTCTACCAACCTGAGCCAACTCTGATTTTCGTTGTGTATCTCTTGATTTTTTTTGACTTTGCCAAAAAGAAGACAGGCTCACTCCACTGATAATCAACATTATCGTTATCGCAATCAACAACTCCATTAAAGTAAAACCAGCAGTAGCTTTCCTTCTCATGTCTTAATCTTACATCATCTGCCAGTACCACTGCCACATCGACCCACCCCACCACAAGGCTATAACAACTCCTATCACCAAAAAGGGACCAAAGGGTAAAGTCTGACCAAATTTTTTCTTCCCCAAAGCCATCAATACTAGGCCCACTACTGCTCCAATAATAAACCCTGCCATCACTCCTACCACTCCTCTTGGCCATCCTAAAATCAAACCCAAACTTGGTGCCAACTTCACATCTCCCATACCAAACCCTTTTCCTTTTGTAACCCATCTTAAAAAAGCAAAAAACACCGTTATTCCTCCAGCCACCGCTACCGACTTCCACCAGTCCATCATCTGCATCTCACCAGTACTTAACAAAGCCAGTCTATACACCAACACTACCGTAAAGAGAATTAAGTTAATTATGTCAGGAATCACACCATAAACTAAGTCAGCAATAGCCACCACCAACAACAACATTCCCACCACCAACCAGAACCCCGGTTGGATTATCTGCCACGGAGAACCACCTAAAACAAAAAACGCTCTCCCAATCAACCACCACCACAAAAACAACACTCCACTAAGAAACTCTACTAAAGGATACTGCAAAGAAATTTTTTTCTTACACTTAAAACATTTTCCTCTTAATAAAACAAAAGAAAGTAGGGGAATGTTCTGCCACCAATTGATTAACTTACCACAATGAGGACACTTGGACCGACCATCAAAGGGAGAACTTCCTTTTACCGTTCTATATATCACTACATTCAAAAAACTACCCCAAACCAATCCTAAAATGAAAACAAACAAACCAATCAACCAACTTAACTCCATAGCCACATTATAACCACAAAAAAGAAATAATATTACTCTTCTAGTTGAAACACTGTAAACAGTTGTCCAAGTCTACATCTGGACAGGTAGCTCCTGAACCATCTTTAGTTACGGTATAAGGACCAGCACCAGTCAAAATCCACTTAGTTAAACTATCAGATCTCAAAGCTTTACCTTCTGGGGCAAAACACACCCTAATATTAGTATCACTCTCAGAAGCAACATATAAATCATCCGCAATATTTGACAAGAAGTCTTCCTTTAACTCACCATCATCTTCCAATGAAGCAACACAAGAAGTCATTGACTGAACTTCAACCACTCCTCCAGCAATACTACCAGGGTCTGCACTAGTATCAACACCATTACAGTTAACTGGAACATCTAGGTTCCAAGGAAACTCACCATGAGTAGCATAGTAACGAGTAAAACCATTCATTAACTCAAGTGACTGATTCCTAATGTTAGCGTCTCTAGCTTTCTTCAACTGCTCAAAGGGATCAATAGCTGCCATCAAACCGGCTGCCAATATACCCAACACACCAATAACAATCAGTAACTCCATTAACGTAAAACCTTTTTGTCTTTCCATATTTACTTCAGTATTTACTAATTCAACTTGATTGTCAAGATAAAATTAATCCTGCGACAAAGCTAATCTGAGTTAACTATGACTTTCTAGAATTGACTTGTCAAGTTGTATATAGGCAAAATCACTGCTGCCACCAAAAATCCTACACCAACACCCATTACCACCATGATCAGTGGCTCTATGGCCGTCGTCAGTGTCTTAATTTTCTGGGCACTCTCCGCCTCGTAATAAATCGCCAACCTCGTTAATACCTCATCCACCTTTCCTGTCTGTTCTCCGACAGAAATCATCTGTGGCAATATTGAAGGAAATTCTTCAATCATGCTCATTGACTCAGCTAAACTCACACCTTTTTCCACTCTCCCCATAACCTGAATTAACCCCTCCTTATATATTCGACTCCCTAATGTGTCTCCCACAATCCTCAAAGCTTCAATGACCGAAATACCCGAAGCAATCAATAAACCCATCGTTCTAGCAAACTTCGCCAATATCATGTCTTCTTTTAATTTTCCCCAAACGGGTATCTTAAAAGTAACCTGTTCTGTAATCATTCCTCCCAACTCTGTCTTAGCCCATTTTTTAAAAGACGACATCAACAAAGCCACTAAACCAAACAGTAAATACCAATAATGAGCCATAAAATCAGACACCCCAATCAATACTCGTGTCATTGTTGGCAAATCAATTCCCATATCGTCATACATCTCTGTCATCTTGGGAATAACAAATATCATCATTATTGTTACCACCACCACCATCCCCACCACCACAATTGCAGGATAAACCAACGCACCCTTAGTTTTACTTCTAAACTCTCTCTCTGACTCCATACTCTCTGCCAACTTCTTCAAAATATTATCCAACAAACCGGCTGATTCTCCTACACGAACCAAAGCAATGTACACCGAACTAAACACATCCTTAGTTGCTTCTAGTGCTTGTGACAAAGACTTACCACTTTCAATCTCGGTTAAAGTTTTATCTATCACTTGTGCCATTGATGGGGGAGCTTGATTCTTCAAAATTCTCAAGGCATCTATCAAGGTTAACCCCGAATTAATCATCGTCGACAGCTGTCGCGTAAAATTAACCAGCTCATCTTCTTTCGGTTTTTTATACTTACTTAAACCAAAAAAGGACCCTGCACTTTCTTTATTCAAACTCGCAATCCAGTAACCTTTACTCTTTAAAACATCAGCCGCCTCCTTTTCAGTAATTGCTTCCAACTTTCCTTCCAGTATTTGATTATTTTTATCTCTTACCTTGTATTTAAATACTGCCATTTCATTTACCGCTTATTAATCGAGATAAAACCGTTGGTCTTAAACTGTAATTCATCGCCACAGCTCTATCCACCAATCCCTGACTCACTAAAGCAGCCAAGCTGGTTTCTAACAAACTCATACCCATCTCTCCTCCTGTTTGAATTACATTGTCCAATTGATGAACCTTGCCTTCACGAATGTTGGTCTTTACAGCTGGAGTTGAGATCATTACTTCAGTCGCCACCACCTGCTTACCATCCTTTGAAGGAATCAGTCTCTGTGACATCACTGCCTCCAATGAACTAGCCAACTGCGATCGTACCTGCCCCTGTTGCTCATTGGGAAAACTATCCACAATTCTATCTATTGTTTGTGCCGCCGAGTTGGTATGTAAAGTAGCAAACACTAAATGACCTGTTTCCGCTGTTGTTATCGCCGCCTGCATCGTTTCCAGATCTCTCATCTCACCAATAAACACCACATCTGGATCTTGACGTAAAACAGATCTCAAAGCATTACTCCATCCCAAAGTATCTCCACCCACCTCTCTCTGAGAAAACACTGACTTCTTGTCCTTAAAAATATACTCAACTGGATCTTCAATCGTCACAATATGTTCTGCTCGAGTCTGATTAATCTCTTCAATAATCGCCGCCAAAGTAGAACTTTTACCAGAACCTGTTGGACCAGTTATTAATACAAACCCTTGTTTCAACCGTGCTAGAGAATGATAAATCTTTGGCAGTTTCAACTCATCTATTGTTGGTACCTTGGAAGAAATCATTCTTAAAGCCGCCGCCGTTGTTCCTTTTTGAAAATAAGCATTCACCCTGAAACGAGCCAGGCCGGGTAAACTCACTGAAAAGTCCAACTCTTTTTCTTTTAAAAACCTCTCCTTTTGTTCTGGGACCATCAAAGCCAACACTAACTCCCTTGATTTCTCTGCTGTCAATACCGGCTCTCCTTTTACCGGGCCTAACTTACCATGAGTTCTAAGAACTGGATAAACTCCTGTTACTAAATGCAAATCAGATGACTCAGTATCTACTACTACTTTTAACAGTTCTTCTATTTTCACTTTTATTTTTTCAATTACTAACTAAACTTGAGCTACTCTGACTACTTCTTCCAGGTTAGTTATCCCTTCCAAAGCCTTTAAGTAACCATCTTGTTTCATCGAAATCATTCCTTCACTAATTGCTTGTTTTTCCACCACACCAGCATCGGATCTTTCCATCACTAACTTAGAAATCTTATCACTTACCATCAACACCTCAAAAATACCTACCAAACCATGATAGCCAGTATTACCACACTTCGAACACCCCTTACCTTTATACAACAAGAAATCAGTACCATTTTTTTGAGCCAAAGCATACTTCTTAGGATCAGCTTTTACCGTCGGCTCATACAAATTACCCAAAACTCTTTTTACATCTTCCACTACAGCAGGTGGGGGAACAAAAGCTTGTATACAATGATCACAGATTCTTCTCATCACCCTCTGTCCCACAACACACGTCATTGAACTAGCCAACAAAAACGGCTCTACTTTAAAATCCAAAAGACGAGGTAAGGCACCAGCCGCCGAGTTGGTATGAACCGTAGAAAACACCAGATGCCCTGTCAAAGAAGCTTGCACCGCCAAAGCGGCCGTTTCTTCGTCACGAATTTCACCTACCATGATAATGTTTGGATCCTGGCGTAAAAAAGAACGTAAACCAGAAGCAAAAGTTAACCCTGCTTGTGGATTAATCTGAACCTGATTTATCCCCGGCATCTCGTACTCAACCGGATCTTCTAAAGTAATGATATTCACCTTAGGTGTATTAATATTAGTTAACACTGAATACAAAGTAGTTGTCTTACCAGAACCTGTCGGACCAGTAATCAAAACAATCCCATGGGGAATTCTTATCGCCTGTTGTAAATTCTTTAAAGCTCTACCTCTTAAACCCAACTCTTGTTGTGTCGGTACTTTACCAGACTTCTTTAACAACCTCATCACAATCTTCTCTCCATGTGTAGTAGGTAAAGAAGAAATTCTCAAGTCCACTTCACCATCATCAGAACTAAAATTAAAACGCCCATCCTGAGGCAATCTTTTTTCATCAATCTTCATTCCCGCCAGAATCTTAATCCTAGAAATCAAAGCCGCATGGAAAGTCTTATCTAAAGTAAGTTTTTCCTCCATCACTCCATCAATACGATAACGAATCCTTGTCATCCCTTCTTGGGGTTCAATATGTACATCACTAGCTCTTAAACGAATCGCGTGCTCCAATACTTTTTTAACAATCTCTACAATTTTAGGTTCTTTAATAATCTCACTAATCGTCTCCTGAGTTACTGTCCTAACCTTGTTCTCTTCCACTGCCTCTCCTTCTTGTTTCAACACACTAGAAATATCACCGGTTAAACTCTGGGTGTACAACCTCTCTCTCAACTCTTTCACCACCTTCTCTGAACCCATTACTGCTTCAATTTGATAGCCTGTTCTTTTTTTTAAAAAATCTATCGCCGTAACATCATCCGGCCTTACCATTGCCACCTTTAACTTATTACTATGTCTATCTAACGAAATCGGAACTAAGTTATATTTATTAGCAATCGCCTCCGATACCAAACCAACAATTTCTGGACTAACAGCCACCTGAGACTCATTAAAATACTCCACCCCTAAGATACTTGCCTTTGCTTTTACCAACGCCTCTACATCAACCGCTTTTTTCTCTAACAACAAACCCTCAACCGGTTTATTTAAACTAACCGCTTCTAGTTTAATTTTCTCAGCCACATCTTGCGCCAGTAATCCATTACTAGTTAAGTAATCCAACAATCCCTTATCTTGGTTGGGCTGGGCAGGCTTCAACATTACAACTTCACTATCTCAAATTACCCCTTAGTTATCAAGGTTAATTAAAGCCCATCCTTCTAAAATTAATCCACCTAAAACCAGCTTCTTGTTCACGTTAGACTGCCACCCCTGATAACAATCTAATGTTGTCCGTGTCATCTTCACTCGAGTTTTACTCGGCCATTTTCTTAAACCCACTTCTAGTTTTTCCATCACCTCTTGCAAGAACAAACCAATCTCGTCTTCTTTACTCAGATCTTCTATCAACTCCACACAGTCAGCCAAATCACCTTGCCAGACCTTACTTAATCTTTGCCACTTTTCATTATCAATCACTTTCTTCTCACCCTCTTTACTCAAATCTATTTTCATACATCTGGACATTACCGTCGGCAGTAACTTACTAAAACTTTTTACCGTTAGAACATAAACAACTTCTTCTTCTGGTTCTTCTAATGGTTTTAACAAAGTGTTTTGACACTGCAAACTCAAGTTATCAGCTCCTTTTATCAAAAACACTGCCACCTCTCCTAACTTTCTCTTCAAAAAACTTTTCTTAAGCCACTCTCTTAAATCAGCCACCTTTACTTTACCGTCCTCTGCATCAATTTTTTCCACTATTTTATTCTCTAACCCTTGTTTTTTTAGGTATTTTTCTATCTCCCTCTCACCTCGACTTACAACTACTCTGGCTATCATTACCTCTCATTCTACCAGCTATTTTAGCCACTTGAACCATTGAGTGTTTTGCCTTAAAATGAAGCTCGCCTATGGCTAATAACGATTACACCGCTGCTGATATTACCGTCCTAGAAGGTTTGGAGCCTGTCAGAAAAAGACCGGGTATGTACATCGGTTCTACCGACGAAAAAGGTCTTCATCATATTCTTACTGAAATTGTAGACAACTCTCTTGACGAAGCCATTACTGGTTTTGCTGACAAAATCTATGTTTATCTCCACGCTGATGACTTCGTCTCAGTCTCTGATAATGGTAGGGGAATCCCTACCGACATGCACCCCTCTGGTGTTTCTGCTCTAGAGCTAGCCATGACCAAGCTTCACGCAGGAGGTAAGTTCAAAACCACCGCTTATCAAGCCTCTGGTGGTCTTCATGGTGTTGGTGCTTCAGCCGTCAATGCTGTTTCTGACAAAATGACCGTTCTTGTTAAAAGAGAAGGTAAGTACCATGTTCAAAGCTACAAAATTGGTAAACCTGATCATCCTGTTAAAGAAATTTCTCTAGCCGAAGTAAAAAAAATTATCCCCAAATACCACAAGCATCTTCTAAAATCTAAGTCAGGAACTCTTACTATTTACCATCCTGATCCAAAGATTTTCAAGAAAAATACTCAGTATAGTTTTAATAGAGTTCGTAAACAGCTCCGCGAAAGAGCCTATCTCATTGCCGGTGTCTACCTTCATCTAAAACAAGAATCCACTGACAGACAAGCCAACTTCTACTTTGAGTCTGGTATTCGTTCTCTTCTCTCACACAACAATCGTTTCAAAAATCCTCTTCATGCACCTATATATATAAAGGGCACTTCTGAAGGTTTTGAGTATCCAATCGGTGTCGAGGTGGTTATGCAGTACACCGACAGTTATCAAGAAAACATTGAAAGTTTCGCTAATACTATTAACACCTATGATGGTGGTGCTCACTTAACCGGTTTTCGTACTGCTCTTACCCGTGTTGTTAAAGAATACGCCATCAAAAATAATTTAATTGATGAAAAATCATCCAAAAAACTAGCCAACTTTACTTCCGATGACCTCAAAGAAGGTTTAAGCGCTATTGTCTGGATCAAAATGACCAGTTCTGAAATTCAATTCGAGTCTCAAACCAAAACCAAACTAAACAACTCCGAAGTCCAGTCAGCTGTTTATCAAGTCGTAAAAAATCAACTAGAGGACTATCTTGAAGAAAATCCCAACATCGGAAAAATCATTATCGGAAAAATCATTCTTGCCGCCAAAGCCAGAATGGCTGCTCGAGCCGCTAGAGACGCCGTTGTTCGCAAGGGTATTCTTGACGGCCTTGCTCTTCCAGGTAAACTAGCCGACTGTCAAAGTAGGGACCCAGCCGAATGCGAACTATATATAGTTGAGGGAGACTCAGCTGGTGGTAGTGCTAAACAAGGAAGAGATCGTGCCACTCAAGCTATCTTACCTCTAGGTGGAAAAATTCTTAACACTGAAAGAGCCCGTCTTGACAGAATCATCGAGTTTGAAGAAATTAAAGATCTTATCATCGCTCTCGGGGCAGGAATAGGGGAGTCTCTAGAACCAGAAAAAATCAAGTATCATCGCGTCATCATCATGTGTGACGCTGACGTCGACGGTCACCACATCGAAACTCTTCTCCTAACATTTTTCTTCCGTCACATGAGACCGATCGTAGACGCAGGTCACATTTACCTCGCCATTCCTCCTTTATTCAAAATCAGTCATGGTAAAACCGAAAAATATGTTTATAGCGACAAGGAAAAGAATGACTATATTAAAAAGATAAATAAAACAAAAGATACAAAATACACCCTACAACGTTACAAGGGGTTGGGAGAAATGAATCCTGAACAACTCTGGCAAACCACCATGAATCCAGAAACTCGTACCATAAAACAGATTAAGGTCGATGACGCCGTCAGAGCTGACGAAATATTCGACATTCTCATGGGGGCCAATGTTCCACCTCGTAAAAAATTCATTCAATCTCATGCCCAAGCGGCCACTCTAGACGTTTAAATTAAAAAAACATGCCCTTACTTACTAACTTCAACATCAACCTCTTCCTTTCATTCATCTTCGCATCATCCATTTTCGCCCTCTTTGTCGCCATCATTCTCATCCGCCAAGTTCTTTCTCATGACCCAGGTAATTCTAAAATGCAAGAAATTAGTCAAGCCATTCTTTCTGGGGCTAATGCTTATCTTAAAAGACAGTTTATCTCCGTCACCCCCTTTGTTATTATCCTTGCTGTTTTTCTTTACTTCACTAACTCTCAATCTCTTTTAGCTCTACCTCGCTCCGTTGCTTTTGTTGTTGGTGCCATCTTCTCCGCTCTTATTGGCTATATTGGCATGAACATCTCAACTCGAGCTAACTCCCGTGTCACTGAAATTGCCAGAAAAGGTTTTGGTCCCGCTTTAACTCTATCTTTCAGAGCCGGAGCCATCACCGGTATGCTTACTGTTGGTCTTGGGCTTCTAGGAGCTACTACTATCTACTATCTTTATGGTGCTCAGGCCTCTCACGTTCTAATTGGTTTCGGTTTTGGTGGTAGTCTTATGGCTCTCTTCATGAGAGTTGGTGGTGGTATCTATACCAAAGCCGCCGATATCGGTGCTGACTTAGTAGGAAAACTAGAAAAAAGAATTCCTGAAGACGACCCTCGCAATGCAGCCGTTATTGCCGACCTAGTAGGGGACAACGTTGGTGACTGTGCCGGCATGGCCTCTGATCTCTTTGAGTCTTATGAAGTTACCCTTCTTGCTACCCTCATTCTTGGTACCGCCACTTTCGGAATATCCGGCATCCTTTATCCACTCTCAGTCATGGCTTTAGGTATCTTTACCTCATTCATTGGTGTTTTTGCAGTCAAACCTAAAAAGAATGCCAGTATTAAAAAGGGTATGGGAAGTATTCTCTCCTCTTTTATTCTCACCTCTGCTCTTTCAATTGTCGGCTTCTTTGTTTTAGCCAAGCTTTTTGTTGGGGATTACCGTGTAGCCATTGCCTCAACCATAGGTATTATCCTTTCTATTATTATCTTCGTCCTCACCGACTTTGCCACTGGTGATCATGACCAAGTCAAAGAAATCGCCAAACAATCACAAACCGGAGCCGCCAACACCATTCTTTCTGGAATGGTCTCAGGTTACTCATCTGCAGTCTGGTCAATTCTGGCCATTAGTGTCACCATCATCGCTTCAGCCTCTCTTTTTCCAGACGCCATCACTACTGCCTACGGCATTGCTTTAACTGGTATGGGTATGCTCACCACCACCGGACTAATCGTTTCTATGGACTCTTACGGTCCCATCGCAGACAACGCTGGCGGTATTGCTGAAATGGCCGGCATCAGAGGTAAAGCTAATCAAGTTCTGGCCAAACTAGACTCCATTGGTAACACCACCAAAGCTGCCACCAAAGGCTTTGCTATCGCCTCAGCCGTCATTGCCGCTCTCGCTCTCTTCGAGTCTTATCTTACCGATGCTCAAATTACTGGTATTAATGTAGCCCATCCTTTAATTTTTGTCGGCTTCCTCATTGGCGGAGCCACTCCTTTTCTCTTCTCAGCTCTTACCATTGATGCTGTTTCTGACAGTAGCTTTTCTGTCATTAAAGAGGTTCGTCGTCAATTTAAAAAATATCCTGGCATCATTAAAGGCACCCAAAAACCCAACTACGCCCGTGTTGTTGATATCACCACCAAGTCTGCTCTCAACTCTCTCATTGCTCCCGCTCTTTTAGCCATCATTGTTCCTATTCTGGTCGGCTTCCTCTTAAAAGCAGAAGCTCTCGGAGCTTTTCTAGCCGGTGCCATCCTCACTGGTCAGTTACTTGCCGTCCTCATGTCAAACTCCGGTGGAGCATGGGACAACGCTAAAAAAATGATCGAGCAAGGTCTCTATGGTGGTAAAAAATCCGACACCTATGACGCCGCCGTTATTGGTGACACTGTTGGGGATCCACTAAAAGACACCGCTGGTCCATCACTCTCAGTTCTCCTAAAAGTTCTTAACATGGGAGCTCTTCTCATTGTTCCCCTCATCATATCCACTCCCGTCTTAACTCCTATTCACCTTACCATCCTCTCTATCCTTGCTTTTATCTTAATCTTTTTTGTCTGGAAAAATCAAAAAATTTAATCCCTTTAATTAACCTCGATAATCGCTTTTTAAACAAGATTAAAAATGTTGATATATCAAGTAAAAGTGTACTGGATTTTAAGGCAAAAAAACGTTAAAATAAAGTAGTAATCAAACCTAAAATATGTCGGACTCAAAAACACCTATTACAGAACCAGGAGACTCTACAAAAAAACTAAACTCCAGTAACGGTAATGGTTTTGATACCACACCTCAAATTACTCCTTTTGGTATCGTCAAACCCACCAGCATCATCAAAGAAATGGAGAAATCCTATGTTGACTATGCCATGAGCGTCATCGTCTCCCGCGCCCTTCCTGATGTCCGTGACGGTCTTAAACCAGTTCATCGTCGCATTCTCTTTGCCATGAAGGAAATGGGCTTAACCCACAAAAGCACATACAAAAAATCTGCTCGTGTTGTTGGAGAAGTCCTTGGTAAATATCATCCCCATGGTGACCAAGCCGTCTATCAATCCATGGTACGTTTGGCTCAAGAGTTTGCCATGCGCTATCCTCTGGTTGACGGACAAGGTAACTTTGGCTCAATCGATGGTGACTCAGCCGCCGCCATGCGTTACACCGAAGCCCGTCTATCTAAAATATCTCAAGAACTAACCCAAGACCTAGACAAAGACACTGTCGAGTTTGGAGACAACTTTGATGGCAGTCAGAGAGAACCTCTGGTTTTACCCACAAAGCTACCCAATCTTCTTCTCATGGGCTCAGATGGTATTGCTGTTGGTATGGCCACCAAAATTCCTCCCCATAACCTTAAGGAGGTTGTCCAGACTGTCCAGTTCCTCATTGACCACTCTAAAGTAAAACTCACCACCAAACCAAAAACAAAAGACATTGAAAAAACCGACTATCACCAACTGATAGGAGACCTGGACACCGACACAGACATCCAGTCATTAATTGACCATCTTAAAGGACCAGACTTTCCTACTGGCGGCATTATCTATGATCAAAAAGAAATTGAAAAACTCTACTTCACCGGTAAAGGTAATGTTGTTGTCCGTGGTATAGCCGAGATAGTTGAAAATAAAACCAACCGTTATCAAATTCTCATCAGTGAACTTCCTTATCAGGTCAACAAAGCCCGCCTCATTACTAAAATGGCCGACCTAGTTAAAAATAAAAGAATCGAAGGTATATCAGACATCAGAGACGAATCTGACCGTAAAGGTCTTACCATTGCCATAGATCTTAAAAGAGACGCCAAACCAAAAAGTGTTCTTAATCGTCTATATAAATACACTCAACTCCAATCTAGTTTTCCTGGAAACATGGTTGCCCTTACTTCACAAGGAGACCCTCAGCTTCTCAACTTAAAACAAATTCTCGTCGAGTATCTTCGTCACCGTCAAGGAGTAATTGTCCGCCGCTATCAATTTGATCTTAAAAGCGCCAAGGCTAGAGCTCACATTCTAGAAGGACTCCTTATCGCCTTAGCCAGTATCGATGAGGTTATCCAGACCATCAAAAAGAGTAAGGACACTCCCACAGCCAAAGCAAACCTAATCAAGAAATTTAAACTTAGTTCTCTACAGACCGACGCTATTTTAGAAATGCAGCTTCGTCGACTAGCTGCTCTTGAAAGACAAAAAATTGAAGAGGAACATAAACAATTGCTTCAATTTATCAAAGAGCTAACTTTAATACTAATTAAACCAGAAAAGGTACTTCAAATTATTAAAGAAGAACTTGAAGAATTGTCTAAAGTTTACGGAGACGCTAGACGCACCAAAATTGTTAAATCTAAAGTAGGGGAGTTCTCAGAAGAAGATCTCGTTCCTAATGAAAAAACCATAGTTACCCTCACCAAATCCGGATACATCAAACGCATGCCTTTAGGTACCTTCAAGTCTCAAAGAAGAGGAGGTAAAGGTGTCAGTGGTATGAAAGTTAAAAACAGTGATGAAATTTCTCTTCTAGCCGATGCCTACACCCACGATCAACTCCTAGTCTTTACCAATAAAGGTCGCGTCTTTACCCTCAAAGTTTGGGAACTGCCAGAGGGTACTCGTATCAGTAAAGGTCAAGCCATCATCAACCTTATTAACATCGACACCGACGAAACTATTCAATCAATCCTTCCTCTCTCAAGCAAAAACGTAGAAGATAAAAAATCATTCCTCTTCTTCACCACTAAAAAAGGAACCGTTAAGCGCACCTTACTTTCTGAGTACACCAACATTAAAAGTAACGGACTCATTGCCATTAAGCTTAACAAGACCGACAGTCTACTCTGGGTCAACCAAACCAAAGGAGAAAACCACATCCTCTTAGTTACCAATCAAGGTAAATCTATTCGTTTCTCTGAAACCGATGTCCGTTCTACTAAACGTGACACCATGGGAGTCCGGGGTATAAATCTTAAAAAAGATGATTACTGTGTCGCCATGGAGTGTTTCTCTCCTAAAGTGGAAAAACTAAAAGATGGTAGAAAAAAGAGTTTCCGTGACCTATTAATCGTTACCACCAACGGAATGGGTAAACGTACACCTCTTGAACAATATCCAAATCAGAAAAGGGGAGGTCAAGGACTTAAGGTTTCCGAAGTAACTAAAAAAACTGGCAACATCGCCGCCGCCCACTTAGTCGACCAAAAAACCGACCAGCTCATCATTACCACCACCCAAGCCCAAGCCATCAAGTTGCCTGTAAAAAACATTCCTCAACTCCAACGACCAACTCAAGGAGTTATCCTTATGCGCTTTGCCAAGTCCGACGACACCGTTGCTGCCGCTACTTGTTTAGATAAAAAAGAATAGTGCCAAACCCAATCACTCATATCGTTCTTGGTAAAAAAATCCATCAACAATTTTTCTCACATCTAGACTTTCCTGCTTTTATCGTTGGCACCAGTTTCCCCGACATTCGCTACATCTCGGGACTAACCAGAACACAGACCCATCTTCAAGACACACACTTAAAAGATATTGACACCAAAAATCCTTTTCTTGCCGGTTTTCAAATCCACTCGCTTATCGATCAAATTGTTAATAATTTAGGTCATCAAAAAATGATATCTTTATCACAAGAAATAAACACGGAAAACGTCATTTCTTTCAAACTTTATCAAGACAAAATTTTATACTCAAAAATTAATAATTGGCCCCAGATTACGTCTTTCTTTGATTGCGTATATCCACAAGAAACAAAAATGGGGGTTTCCGTAAAAAATATACAAGAATGGCACACTTGGTTACAAAAATACTTTAAAGAAGGGGTGAATAAAAAGACCATGGAAAGACTTTCTAAGTTTTACAAACAACCAGAATTTGCAAAAAACATAATAGAATCTTTCAAGGAGTTAGACAAAAATCCTCTCATTAAAAAAGACATTTTAGAACTCACAGAAAACATCATTTCTCTAGTTGAAAAAGAATAGGGGACTACTTCAAATATTTTTCGTGTATCTTCTTTAGTTGTGGATTAGTTACATGAGTATATATCTGTGTCGTGGCTACATTTTTATGTCCCAACATTTCTTGTACACTTCTCAAGTCTGCTCCAGAGGAGAGTAGGGTAGTCGCAAACGAGTGTCTCAGTACATGAGGACTAACCTTAATCGGCAAACCAGCCATCTTCCTATACTTCTCTACCATTCTTTGAACACTTCTTACTGACAGTCTCAAACTTTCTCCAGAAGTAACCACCTCCACCTTTTTACCCGAATATCTAAGCCATAAAGGCTTAAATTGGTCATCTCTAGTCGACAAATACCTCTTCAACCACTCAACCGCTCTATCACTTAAAAATACAATTCTCGCTCTTCTACCTTTACCAATAATGCCAAACTCTTTACTTTTCAAGTCAATCTGATCTCGATTCAACTTGGCCAGTTCACTTACTCGCAAACCAGTACTAAACAATACCTCCATAATTGTTCTATCTCTTAATCCCAACTCATCACTTACGTCAGGAATCCTTAACAGTCTCTCTACCTGTTCTCTATTCAAAAACTTAATCTGCCTATTCTCTCCTTTAGGTAAATCAACCTTTTCTGCCGACAAGGACTTAATTCCTCTTTTAGCCAAAAACTTCAAAAACGCTCTTAAGGCGATAACATAGTAACTCTGAGTTGTTACAGACCGTCTCTTACCTTTCTCATTCTCATGTCTGGATAAGTGTAAACGATAGTCCTGCACCATTTCTGCCGTTAGTCTCCCTATATACTCCTGCTCATACTTATCTTCAAACCACTCTTTAAACACTTTTAAATAGTGCTTATAATTCCTAATCGTGTACTTAGAGTAATTTCTCTCTACCTCAATATGACTCAAGTATTTATTGATCAGCTTCTCGAGAGAGTAGTCTTTTTTCTTTTTCTTTTCTTCCATCTATATTCATCATATTAGATTGTGCGACGTAATGTCAATTCTTTTATACAACCATCCAAAACCAACACCTCTACAAAAGAGTAGGGGAGACAACCCCTTTTGTCCATTAATCCCTTTAATTAAGCCAGTCCTTTCCCTGTCTCTTAACCAATAAAACGATAATATCCCATAATACTTGTTAAGTGTTTTTTACCGCAAGGACAAAATTCAACCATTAATCAAAAACCCAAAACATTTTTCTTTTTTATTACCATCAAGGTCTTTAGCGTTAATCATTTCTTTCCCATTATTATCCCAACCGGACTTCACCGTTAAAACTTTTAACAAGACTTTCTGATACTTCTAAAAGGCCCGTATCTTCACAATAGGGTATCTTCCAAGAAAGAGACAGGTCATCAAAACACCGTAGCCTCAAATTTACATCTTTCTGAACTTACGAGCCTTTCTAATGCCCCTAGAACGGTTTCTAAAATATTTCATGATTAACTAATCATTGCTTTTGTTACATTCTGAGGCTAAAAACGTTTAGTTATTCGGGTTATTAAATAAAACCAACAACGGCTCTAAATAAAAAATACCTTGATCAACAATCAGGGAAGGGATAAACACAAACCAAGCTTCACTCAACCTCTTCGGGATTTTCTCCAGATACCGCCAGAAGAGGTGTGTACTTCTGTTTCGCCCTTTAACTATAGTAGACGTCGCAAAAGTATTATTGTGCGACATGGTTCCTATTGTTCTTTCTACACCCCTATCCCTATCCAAAATGGGGTAGTACTAAAAATCCTTTAAAGGAAATTAAATCGAGTCACGTCATTACCGGAAGATAGGTGCTGACGTGTTCCTTCCCCCTTACCTCCACCTCTCCCTCCCTCTCCTCGCCTGAGCCTCCAACTGTATCATTCTGTATCAGCAGTTATCCACAATGATTGCTAAACCGTGAAAAAAACCCGAATTCGTGAAAAGTAGTTATAGGATACCGAATTATAGGACATATACCCTGCCCCCACTCCCCTTCCTACATGTCCGGCAAAAAAAACTACTTTGAACATAAAATAACTTCTTTTAGCCTCGCCAGGAGGTCGTCAGGTAGCCAACAAATAAAATAATTATGCTAAAAACTACATACTCCAACATGGTCTCTCCATAAACTCGATACTTCAATCTCTGCTCCAACATACCTAATAGAGCATAAAAAACCGCCATCAGCATTAAAGCCCCCATAAACGGCTTCACTGGCCAAAAGGCCATCACCATACCGGCAAAAAGCATCAACCATCCAGTCACTAGGGCAAACTTCTTTACATCAACTCGTCTTTCACCCTTCAGATCTGCACTCCAGTAGTTACCCAAACTTAAGATCCAGCTAGAAAAACCAGCAATCAAACCAATACTCCAAAACGGCACCCTCAAACTTAAGGCTACAGTATAGAAAAACATTCCTGCCAACAAAGTCATCACAAAACAAACCGACCTAGCTGCTCTTAGTAACTGAATCGTTCTTATAGACGCCACTGAAAAGATGTTCTCAATCAAGAAAATGGCATACATTCCCACCACATACAAAAGGAAAAAGAAAACACTCACCAGCTTTCCTAAAACCAACGACGTTTCTATCTGGAAATTTGCTCCCAAAAGACTAGGTATCGCCTGAGGTAAAAAATTAGCAAATAAACCTGAAGACAAGGTAAACATCACCGGTAAAATCATCAAGGTGACCCACTCTACCCCCTTAAGATCCTCGAACAACACCCAAACCGATACTACATAAGCAACAGCTGACACCGCCAGAACTAAGGCCAAACGGCTGTCAGCACCCACCAAACTACTCAACCACAACAAAACTCCCAAAAAAAACGAAGCTAGTACAAACTTACTTCTTTTACTCATTCCCCTTCATCTAAATTAGACCACACCTCTACTATGTCATCATGCTCAATTAAAAGATTTAACATCTTCTTAACTATTTCCTTCTCAGCTCCATCCAGCCTTATTTTAGGCAAGGGATCAATTGATTTTAGGTAGGAAACTGAACCTGGTGAACCAATACTCCCCTGGTATTTATCAAAAATTGTCTTTATCTCTCCCCCAGTTCGATTACGATTGTCAGTTACACAAAGCACCATTACTCCCACACCACCCAAGCCATAACCCTCATAAGATATTTCCTCATTTTTAGCCGAATCTCCCTTTCCTAAAGCTTTGTCTATTGCACGTCGCACATTGTTTGATGGCATGTTAACCGTTCTTGCTTCATCTAAAACCTGTCGTAAATAAGGATTACTGCTTACATCTCCTGACCCACCCTTTTTAACCGCAATATAAATATTCTTAGCTACCCTACCAAACTCTGCCCCCTTTTTGGCATCAGTCAACGCTTTTTTATGTTTAATAGTTGACCACTTTGAATGACCTGACATAATAAACATATTGTACAACAAACCATCTCCTTGACTTGTGAGTTAATTAAACATATTATTGTCAAAGCATGAACCCTGATGATATTACTATCTTAGAAGAGAAAGCTATTCAGTCTGCCGTTAAGAAAGACTGGGAAGAAGCTGTCTCTATAAACAAGAAAATCCTCCGTAAAAAACCAAAACATGTTTCCACTCTCAACCGTTTAGGTCTAGCTTACATCAAAACTCAAGAATTTAAAAAGGCCAAAGACACTTTCGATAGAGTTCTAAAAATAAACCCCAATCACCCCATCACCATCAAAAATCTCAACAATCTTAAAATTTGTAAAAAAAGTAAACCCTCCCCTACTTCTAATAGTGACGGAGAAAACTTTCTTCGTAGCTTTATTGAAATTCCTGGCAGTTCTCGAAACATTCCCATAATCAAGTCTGGAGAACTTAATATCCTCACTAATCTAGAAATTGGTCAACCTTTAAATCTCAAGATCTCTGCTCGCAAAGTAAAAGTCTTAACTCTTGAAAATAAATACATTGGTTGTCTACCAGACAATCTTTCCCTCCGCTTCATTAAACTCCTCAACTCAGGCTACAAATACACTACTCATCTTAAATCTAACCAACCCAAAAAACTACAAATTTTTATCGAAGAGATTAAAAGATCTAAAAAACTTAAAGGTATTCCCACTTTTCCCACCAAAGGAGATAAATCTCTCAGCTTGGAAAATACTAAACAACCTAGCGTTCCCCCTCTAGAAATCTACGATCCTTTAATCAAAGAAGACTAATTTCCCAACCACACAGTCACTCCAGCTTCTACTTCATCCATATCACCAATACCTACTTTCACACGACACCCCAACTGTCTCTCCAATAACCACTCAAGCTCACTCCACTCTTCCTCCATTTCATACCAACACCCTTCATTTTTTTCTTCTCTGGCAGCCACCTCTACAACCCTCAACCCTTCTGATTCCAAAGCATAACCCATCACTCTAGCCTTACCCGGAGTATCTGAGGAATTATACACCGCGGCCGTTGCTCCTAAACCTAAAATCTTCTCACTTGGCCACAAATCTCTTGTCCACACCCACACTCTCTCATTTAACTTCTTCCATTTCATTTCATCCTCGTCTTCTTTTACATCCATAACTATCAAAGGTAAATCAGTCTCCCAAACCAAACCACGAGTCATCATTTTTGTTAAAACTTTGTACAAAACCACTCTGTCCCACCAGTTTAAAGAACTCTTTACTCCTAGATCTATTAAACCACTCATTACTCCTTCTACACTCACATCCTTACTTCCTAGACAAATTACTCCCGACATCACCAAGCCTAAATCTTGCTGTAAACTCTGCTTTACCAACTCTTCTGCATCACCTTCAATCTCACCCAATTGCCACAACGACTGAACTGGATACCAAGCTTCGGAATCAACAACCCTTAAACGTAAATCTGCTGGTAAATCAACCCAAACTAAACTATCTTCTTCTGGTCTTATTCCCAAAAGTGCCACTTCATCTTCTCCTATGGCCGCCAAGCCCATTCCCAAGTTCTCATTAAAAACTCTCTTTCTAAACATGCCCATCACCAATCCCACTAAAATACACAAAAGAAATCCACCGGCAATCAACACCTGAGATAGCTTAAACTTCTTCTTACTTACCTTCTTTTTCTTTTTTTTCATCTCAACACCTTAATATTCCCTGTCCCTTGCTTACACTAATCTTATCAAAATCTACTCTTATCTACTCCTTCTTTAACAGCCCCACACACACTTTTAACTCCTTATTTAGCGGCGCTATCACCTCAAACTTCTCTCCTTTTACCTTAAAACCAATCTTTTCAGCGTGTAAAAACTGCCTTCTTAGTACCAAACTATCTTTTTTCCACTGTTCTCTATTCAAGTACTTCTCGTCTGCAAAAATTGGATAACCCAAATGGGACATGTGTACTCTAATCTGATGCATTCTCCCTGTCATTAACTGTATTCTCACCAAACTCAACTTACTCCCCCATGGCTCTTTCCCCTGCCAGCCCTCCTTGTTTAGTCCTTCAAAAGTTTCTGTTCTTTTCCAAATCGTGTCAGCCACTTTTCCATCATATCTAACTCTTTGTTTTTTTCTATCCACTCTACTCCTGGCTAAAGGCAACTTTACTCTCCCCTCCTCCGGCTCAATCCAACCATGAACCAAAGTTACATACTCCTTTTCTATCTCTCTTTTCTTAAACTGAGACATTAGCTCCTTTAATATTTGTGAATTCTTAGCTATCAACAAACAACCACTCGTCTCTTTGTCTAATCGATGAGCTATTCCCGACCTATTATTAAATACCTCATCACTATTTTCCTTTTTCCACCAATTCTGTTTTTCTACCCAGTCCTGTATTGTTTCTCCTTTGACACTCTCTGCCCGATTCACCACCATCCCAGCCGGCTTATTTATCACCAAAGCTTCTTCATTTTCCCAAACTACCTCTATATTCTTCATTTTTCTTTTATTGAATCTTTAATTACTAACAAAACTCCCCCTGTTATTAATATATCAGCCATATTGAAATATAATCCAGCTACGCATAAATAGTCCATCACCTCACCCCAAACTAGCCTCATTGTTAAGTTTATTATTCCTCCTAGTATTACCATCAACAATCCTAGCCTTTCTATGCTCCTCTTACTTGTCTTATACCACCAACCTATTCCTATCAAACCTAGAATACTTAATCCTATTAACCACCATCGTAAATCTCCTTGCCAACCCAAGCTAAAAGGTAATCCCCAACCAAACCCTTTATTCCCACTTCCCCTATTCTGACTCATCAACCATGTTTGAATCAATAAATCTAACAACGCCAACACGAAAGATCCCTTTAAAAACAACTTTCTTTTTCTATCTATTAGATTCACGCTCTCTTTTTCTGCCCTGCCTCTTCTTTTATTTCACACTTAATACACAACTCTGCCGTAGGGTTAATCGCTAATCTATCAGTATCAATCATCTTGCTACAACTTGTACAGGTACCATAATGGCCCAACTTAACTCTAGTCATTGTCTTTCTTATCTCCACTAAAGCCTTCATTATCTCCATTCTTCCTGCCGACACTCTCTCATGATCAATCTGCTCTGCCACATCGGCATCTCCAGCATTATCATCCACCCTGTTTGGATCTTTGAAAGGATCATTAGCTTCAAGCTCTTTATCTGCTTTGCCCAATCTCTTTTCCTCTTTTTTTAAATACTTAACCAAAGGTTGTAGAACATTAGCCGGAAAACTAATTGCCGGTTTCTTTACCTTAGGTTGAATCTTCTTCACCTTAGTCTGTTTTTTACTAACACGTCTTTTAAGCTTGGTTTTTTTTATTCTTTTTGCCATAATTTTATTTAACTCTTTTATTTATACCACGTCTAATCAATTTTGTCTTCTTAATCAAGATCTCAGACAGCCTCAAACCAACTTCTTTTAACTTAAATTTATCCTCTAAAACCCTACTTCCTGACCTCAAGTAAAGAACTGCTCCACCAACTAAAACTAATCCTAAACCTATCAACAAATCTCCCCACTTCCCTTTCACCCCTATCAACAAAGGCATTAATATCTTGAACACACCATATCCCAAGATCAACATCGCTGTTACAAAACCAGTATTTGCCTGAGTTTTATTCTGCCTATACCAATCAAAAGTTCTATACTCCTTCTCCATCTTCCACAAAGCCCAAAACAGACCTAAAAGTAAAGCCGCCCTTATTCCCATCTCAGGAACTACTCCCATTAGTAGACCACCATGTCCGATTACCAATCTGCCTGCCTCAATCACCGGCAAAGCTGCCGCTAAAGCCAAACTCACTAAATCTAGCCAATCAAACATTTTTTGTTTTGTTTTACGCACCACGATAAACACCACTATCAACAAACCCAGTATCACTCCCCAACCATCCATTCCCGCATACTCTTTCAAAAACAACACTCTTGCCCAGTTACCAACAAAGATGTCTGGATTTTTAAACACAAACACCATCCTAGCCATCAATGCCCCCCAAAGTCCCATCAACATAATACTATTCAAAGACACCTCTTCCTCAATCTGATACTCACGCGCTTTTTTAAAAAAAACAAAACCAAACCATAGAAAAGCAAAAAAGACAATTAAGCTAAAAAGATACAACTGGACCCAACCTAAATGAATCACCTGGTTCATACCCATATTGTATACTAACTTAATATGTTGTCTACCGCCCATGGACCCACTGGTGCTTTCATCGCCAGCAAGATCAAATCCCCTCTTATCTCCATTCCCCTGATTCTCATCACCCACTTTGCTCAAGACTACATTCCTCACTGGGACGTAGGTCAAGGCTTAACCAAAAAGAAAAAAAATAAAAAGGACGCCTTTCTTCAAGAACTCCTTATCGACTTCCCTCTCTCCATCATTGTCACCTACTTCTTCTTCCAGTACGGTCAATCAACCTTCAACTATCGTGCCTGGATGGGTTGGTTTTTAGCCCTTCTTCCCGACTTTATCGAGTTCCCCTATCTCTTCCTTGGTTGGCGTTTCCGACCTTTAACTGATTTTGCCAACTTTCACTCTAAAATACACCACTCCACTCCTAAAGTCATCAAGGGTCTTATTCCTCAAGTCCTCACCCTCATTCTCATCTATCTACTAAAGTAAATTACTTCACCCGATTGGTATACTCGCCTGTTTGCGTATTTATCTTCAACTTATCTCCTTTTTTAATAAAAGCTGGTGCCTGAACTATCAAACCACCAATCATCTCCACCGGTTTCAAGATACTAGTCGCACTATTTCCTTTTTCACCCGTTCCTGCCTCAACCACTTCTAGTACCACTGAAGCTGGCAACTCTACTCCCAAAACTTTGTCTTCCCAAAACAACACCCACACCTTCTCACCCTCAACTAGATAAGTCACGTCATCTCCCACAATATCTTTCTCAATCTCGTGTTGATCAAAACTAACTGGATCCATAAAATGCAAGACGTCTGCATCTCCATACAAATACTGCAACTGCTTTTTATCCAAAACCGCTTCCTCAATTGAATTTCCTGACAAGAAAGACTTGGTTACTATTGAACCACTTATCAAGTCTTTTGCCTTAACCTTAATGTTAGCTTTACCCCTACCCATCTTAGAAAAAGAGTACTTCAACACCTTAAAAGGTTTATCTCCTTCTAAAAAGGTCACTCCTTCTTTTAGTTTGTTTACATTAATCATTACTCTGGAATTTTATCACAAGCCTATTCAATGATAAAATATACTTATTCTTGCCGAGGTGGCGGAACTGGCAGACGCGTAGGTCTCAAACACCTATGAGGATCATACCTCGTGAGGGTTCGACCCCCTCTCTCGGCACAATATTTCCAATATGTTGTTTATTTTGCTTTGAAACCCACCGTCTGCACAATTTTTTTAGCTTTTCTTTTACGTAAATCAGACTTTCTGTAGTATGGCCAATTTTTATCACCAACTTGCACATCTTTTAAGTAACCCCTGAAATTTAGAGCTGGATCTAAAATAGTGATTTTTCCTTTTGAATTTGTATAACGAACCCAAGCATGCCCTCCTTCGTCAGTGCTGTTACGATCTACAGAAACATCGCCTCCTATTTTCCCTTCTTTTTTAAGTCTTTCTAATAGATAACCAGCTAACAATGCCTGATGTCGACACACCCCACCTCCAAAAAAAGAGGAAAGGTATGTTTTTCTATCTGACCCACCAAGATCTTTTCTTACTTTTTCTACATTTCCAATATCAACAGGCATTGTTTCTTTAGTGAGATTAAAAATGTCTTGCAATAATCCTTCTCTAAAAGAGGTTCCTCTTATTTTTTTGGCACGCAACCTCATTACTAGCAATTGTTTATAGACATCATTAAGAGGAAGATCTTTTTCATCATCAACAACAATCGCTTCTCTCTCACCTGCCCCCACATAAACTCCCTGATTGATTTTTTTATCTCTTCCAATCATTTCCCTTCCTAGGAACCAACCTTTTTTCTCTCCCTTTCCATATTGTTGCCTAACTCTATTAATTGCCGAGGCTTCTTTACTCCAATCAGCTAAATTTTCTCCCATATTACACAATAATACTTCTCTTGTATGTAAAAAATCAACTCAAAGCAATTTAGTACACTTTTAATCAACCAATCTTCTTCTTAAGTGTCTCTATTTCATCTAAGCGAATCTTAAAAGGATTTTCTGCCCACTTATTCGTCAGTATCTTACTCTCATCTAAAGACTCTTCCATCTCTGACAACTTACCTATTACCAGATCTTTGTACTCTCCAACTTCTCCTTTTTTGTCTAAAGATCTAGCCACCCTAATCCATATCCCACTCTTCCATATTACCCAAGTGATATAGTCTTTTTCTTTTAACTCTTCCCCCACTCCCATGTCAAACTCCTCATCAGTTGTTTGCG